>Ga0209226_10000048_pt1 | contig 84212 bp, 76 predicted proteins | sample BarGraNGADG00212_2_FD_184497 | JGI IMG/M metagenome (GOLD analysis project Ga0209226, IMG submission 184497) | Arctic peat soil microbial communities from Barrow, Alaska, USA - Barrow Graham LP Ref core NGADG0011-212 (SPAdes) (version 2) | ecosystem: Environmental > Terrestrial > Soil >...
GCAAGCCGAGGGAACGAGCCGATTTTCCTCGCCGGGGAAAATCGGCGTACTTTCGTAGCCCCCCGCCCGGAAGCCCCCCTCCATATAAGTATTGTGGCGGGAGCCGCGCTGAACTGCTCCTCCGCGTCCCCGTGCCTCCCTTTACTTAAACGGCCCCTTCCTTTATCATTAGATGGACTTTTTGGAGAACCCATGATCAGATCCACAACCGTGATTTGCGTCCGCCACAAGGGCGGGATCGCCATCGCCGCCGACGGCCAGGTGACCCAGGGCCAGACCATCCTCAAGCAGACGGCCAAAAAGATCCGCCGCCTTTATAAAGGCCAGGTCCTGGCGGGGTTCGCCGGGGCTACGTCGGATGCGTTCGCCCTGTTCGCCCGGTTCGAAGGCCGGCTCGATGAATACAAGGGCAACCTGTCCCGGGCGGCCATCGAGCTGGCCAAGGACTGGCGCCTGGACAAGGCCCTCCGCCAGCTCCAGGCCATGATGGTGGTGGCCGACAAGGAAAGCGGCTTCCTGATCTCGGGCACGGGCGACGTCATCGAACCCGACGACGGCATCCTGGCCATAGGCTCGGGAGGGCCGTACGCCCTGGCCGCCGCCCGGGCGCTCATCACCCATACCGATCTCGGCGCCCGGGAGATCGCGGTGGAAGCCCTCAAGATCAGCTCCGGCATCTGCGTCTACACCAATTCCGAAATCTCCGTCGAGGAGCTATAAATGGCGATCCCCCTTCCCCGCAGCTTCGACAAGTCGGACGACCGGACCCGGGACAAGGACGCCGAGCTTACGCCCCAGGAGATCGTGGCCGAGCTCGACAAATACATCATCGGCCAGAACGCCGCCAAGAAGGCCGTGGCCATCGCCCTCCGTAACCGCTACCGCCGCCGCCGCGTGCCGTCCGACCTGGCCGACGAGATCGCCCCGAAGAACATCCTCATGATCGGCCCGACCGGCGTCGGGAAGACCGAGATCTCCCGCCGCCTGGCCAAGCTCACGTCCTCGCCCTTCCTCAAGATCGAGGCCAGCAAGTTCACCGAGGTCGGCTATGTCGGCCGCGACGTCGAGTCCATCGTCCGGGATCTCGTCCGCATGTCGATCGACATGGTTCGGCAGGAGAAGATCGAGGAGGTCCGGGACAAGGCCGAATTCAACGTCGAGGAGAGGATCCTCGACCTACTTCTGCCGCCCCTGCGCCGCCGCGAGACGGCCACGACCGACGAGGACGTCCAGAAGTTCGAGGACACACGCGAGAAGCTCCGCCAGCAGCTCCGGGGCGGCCTCCTCGAAGGCCGGATGGTCGAGATCGAGGTCCGCGACCGCTCGACCCCGCCCTTCGAAATCCTCTCGAACAGCGGCATGGAGGACATCGGCATCCAGATCCAGGAGCTCATGCCCGGCCTCATGGGCGGGAAGACGAAAAAGCGGAAGATCACGATCCGCGAGGCCCGGGAGCACCTCGTGGCCGAGGAGCAGCAGCGCCTGATCGACATGGACCAGGTCGCCCGTTTGGCCATAGAGCGGGTGGAGCACTCCGGGATCGTCTTCCTCGACGAGCTCGATAAAATCGCCGGCCGTGAGACGGGTCACGGGCCCGAGGTCAGCCGCGAGGGCGTCCAGCGAGACCTGTTGCCGATCGTCGAGGGCACGACGGTCAACACGCGCTACGGCCTGGTCAAGACCGACCACGTCCTCTTCATCGGGGCCGGCGCCTTCAACGTGGCCAAGCCCTCGGACCTGATCCCCGAGCTCCAGGGCCGGTTCCCCATCCGGGTCGAGCTGTCCTCGCTCAACAAAGGGGATTTCGTCCGCATCCTGACCGAGCCCGCGAACGCCCTCCTCAAGCAATATACGGCCCTGCTCGCGACCGAGGACGTCCGGGTCGAGTTCGCCCCGGACGCGATCGACGAGATCGCCCAGGTCACCGAGGACGTCAACCGCGACATGGAGGACATCGGCGCCCGGCGGCTCCACACCATCCTCGAGAAGGTGATGGAGGAGATCTCGTTCAAGTCGCCGAACATCAAGCCCCGGCACTTCGTCATCGACCGGAAATACGTCCAGGACCAGCTCAAGGACATCCTGAAGGACCAGGACCTGAGGCGCTTCATCCTTTGATGATCCCATGACGACTAAAGCCCGTTTCGCGGCGGCGGTCCTCGCCTGCGTTCTGGTCGTTTCCGCCTGCGGAAAGAAGGGTGGCGTCCAGGCGCCGCTGACGCTCGTCCCCCAGAAGATCGAGACCCTGAAAGCCGCCCAGCGCGGCGGGTTGGTCCTGCTCGAGTGGACGAACCCGTCCGCGTACATCGACGGCCGGGCCCTCGACGAAATCTCCGAAGTCGAAATCTGGCTCGAGGAGAGGCCGGACCCGCCCGCTCCCGGGCCCGGGGCCAAGCCTTCGGCCCCGCCGAAAGAAAGCGATTTCGCCGCGCGGGCCAAGCGGGTGGCGATCCTAACGGCCGCGGCGAAGCCGGCCCCCAAATCCGCCCGGACTCCGAAAGACAAAAAGCCCGCGTCCTCAGCGGCCGCGCCGAAATCGCCGCCGAACGCCGCGTATGTCTACCGGCTCGACCCGGCCCGGTGGGCGGGACGGACGTTCGTCTTCGCCCTGCGGGTCCGCGACACGAAAAAAGGGCGGCTCTCCGATTTTTCCTCCGAGATCGCGTTCAAGCCGAAAGCCCTGGCCGCTCCTCCGGCCGGCGTCCGGGCGGCGGTGTTCGCCGACCGGATCGAAGTCCGCTGGACCGCCCCGTCGACGAATTTCGACGGGTCCGCGCCTCCGCTGGTCAAGGGTTTCATCATCTACCGGAGCGAAGCGGCCGCCTCCCCGGACGCGACGGGCGTCCCCGCTGCGGCCGGCCCGCCGCGCCGCCTCAATGCGGTCCCGGTCGCAGACGTCGTCTACGCCGACCATGATTTCAGCTTCGGCCCGACCTACCGTTATTTCGTCCGCGCCGCGGGCGCGGCGACCGAGCCGTTCCTCGAAAGCGAGGACTCGGACGCGGTCGAGGTCCGGCCGCAAGACGTCTTCCCGCCCGCCGTCCCCGCCGACCTGAGCGCCTTGGCGGGCCCGGATTTCGTGACCCTCATCTGGGATGCCGTCGGCGACAAGGACTTGGCCGGCTACCATGTATGGCGGCGGGTAGCGGGCGGGGCGAATTATGCCCGCGTCACCGCGGTCCCCGTCCCGGAGCCGACATATACGGACCGGGCGATTGAAAAGAACACAACGTATGAATATGCTATTACGTCCGTGGATCGGACGGGCAACGAAAGCCCGAAGTCGACGGCCGTTTCTGTCGTCGTCCGGACGGTGAAGCCATGATGAAGATCTACCGATTCGAACACGAAGGCCTCATCCGGTGGGGGATCCTACGGGACGAGACCCTCCTGCCGGTGGGGGGCTCGATCTTCACCGATTTCGCCCCGGAGGGCGCGGCGATCCCGATCGGCGCGGTGAAGCTCCTGGCGCCCGTGGAACCGTCGAAGATCGTGGCCGTCGGCCGCAACTACAAGGACCATGCCGCCGAGATGGGCAACCCGCTGCCGGTGGAGCCGCTCCTGTTCCTCAAGCCCTCGACGGCCGTCATCGGCCCCCACGACGCCATCCTCTATCCGGAAATGTCAAGCCGGGTGGACTTCGAAGGCGAGCTCGCGGTGGTCATAAAGCGAAAAACGTACCGGCTGGACGACGAGGCGGAGGCCGCGGACCGCATCCTGGGCTATACCTGCCTCAACGACGTGACCGCGCGCGACCTCCAGGAGAAGGACAAGCAGTTCACCCGGGCCAAGTCGTTCGACACGTTCGCGGCGGTCGGGCCGTGCATCGCCGCGGGCCTCGACCCCGCGAGCCTCGAGATCAAGACCTTCCTCAACGGCAAGCTGCGCCAGTCGTCGAATACGCGGCACCTGATTTTCTCCGTCCCGTTCCTCGTCCGCTTCATCTCCCGGATCATGACCCTCCTGCCGGGCGACATCATCACCACGGGCACGCCCGCCGGGGTGGGGCCCATGCAGCCGGGCGACCGGGTGGACGTCCAGATCGAAGGGATCGGGACGCTGTCGAATTCCGTGCATAAGATCCGATGAATTGAAATATTCGCAGGAATCTCCCCGCGGCCGCCCGAGGAGCGGCGGACCGGACGGGGGGAGGGAGGACCGATGAAATTCTTTCTCGATACCGCGAACCTCAACGAGATCCGGGACGTCGCGAGTTGGGGGATCCTGGACGGGGTGACGACCAACCCCTCGCTCGTGGCCAAGGAGACCATGCCCTTTCCCGACCTGATCAAGGCTATCGCCGAGATCGTGGCCGGCCCGATCAGCGTGGAATGCATCTCGGAGAAGGCGCCCGAGATCATCCGGGAGGGACGGGAGCTGGCCAAGGCCGCCCCGAATATCGCGGTCAAGATCCCGATCACGATCGAAGGCCTCAAGGCGATCAAGGTCCTCTCGGGTGAGGGGATCATGGTCAATACGACGCTCATCTTTTCTTCGACCCAGGCGCTCCTCGCGGCCAAGGCGGGGGCGAAGTTCGTCAGCCCGTTCATCGGCCGTCTGGACGACATTTCCCAGGACGGGATGGGGCTCATCGAGGAGATCGTCTCGATTTTCGAAAATGACCCGTATCCGACCGAGGTCATCGTGGCCAGCGTCCGCCATCCCCGCCACATCGTCGACGCGGCCCTGATCGGAGCCGACATCTGCACCGTGCCCTATGCGGTCATGGAGAAGTTGGTCAGGCACCCCCTGACCGACCTCGGGATCGAGCGGTTCCTGAAGGACTGGGGCAAGGTCAAGAAATAGGAGGAGGCCCGAGGGAAGGCCGCGAAACATGAAACGGAACCGGCGGCGCCGCCCGCTCATCGTCTCCGCGGTCCTCTTGGTCCTGCTCGCCGGCGCCGGCCTGGGGCTGCGAAGCTTCATCCTCGGCCGGATCCGGTCGGCGATCGAATCCTCGTTCTATTTCGGCACGCTCAAGCTCTCCGCGTTCCCCCCGGCCCTCGTCGTCGAGAACATCCGATCGGTGTCGACGTCGCCCTCGTTCGCGGCCGACCGGGCGGAGATCCGGATACCATTCGCGGCCCTGTTCCGCCGCGAGAAGTCCTTTCGGGTCGTCATCGACCACCCCGTCGTCCGGCTTCGGGATGCGGCGGCCCCCGCGGCCGGCGGCTCGTTCAAGTTCGGCCTGCCGTTTCCGGTCTCCATCGAGAGCGGCGTCGTGCGCGGGGGCGAAGTCTTCTATACGGGGAGGGCGGGCACATTTTCGGCGCGGAAAGTGACGGCCTCCTTCCGTCAGGATAAGGAGGCGTTCCATCTCCTCCTTGACGCAGCCGAGAGCTCCTTCCAGCCGCCCTCGCTCAAGGCGCCGCTCACGGGGCGGATCCGGGCCGTCCTGGAAGGCAAGGGCCGCGAGCTCGCTTTTCGGAAGATCGAGGTCGACGGCCGGGGAATCATTCTCAAGGCCGAGGGCCTGCTTAAGAACCCGGACGATCCGGAGATCGACATCCGGGCCCGGCTCCACGCCCCGGCGGCGGCCGTGGCCGGGCTGCTTCGGATCCCCTTCGCCTGGGGCGGAACGGCCGTCGGTCAAGGCCGGGTCCAGTGGCATGCCGGCCGAGTCAACGTCCAGGCCGATTTCGAGAGCGACGACATCGTCCTGAATTCCATTCCCTTGGGCCGGACCGAGGGAAAAGTCGAGACCGGTAGCGCGGGCGGCGGCCGGGTCGAATTTCTCTTCAGCCGGGGAGCGGCGCCGACCGAGTCGGTGGAAATCACGTTCGGCGGCGACAAAGTGGAGGGCGTCGTGCGCGGGGTCCATCTGGATCCCATCCTCCGTTACGTGAACATCCCCTATCCCGTCCGGTCGCCGGCTTGGGGCGAATTCTCTCTGGAGAACAAGCACCTCCGGGCCCATGCCGAGTTTCGGGACGAGCTCACGCCGCCCCTGGCAAACCGCTACTCCTGGCGGGGTCCGGTCGATGTGACCTGGGACGGATTCGAGAACGTCACGGTCTCCTCGAAGAAGCTGGAAACGACGTTCGGCGTCATCGAGGCCGAGGCCGCGATCGACATCAACCGGAGGGTGCAGGTCGGCATCCGGGGCGAGGTGAGCGACGTCCGGCAGGCGCGCGAGTTCACCTCCCTCCTCCTTAAGGAAAAGCTGACATTTCCCGAGATCCGCGGCCGCGGATTGGTTGAGGTCAAGATCCTCGGAGACTTCTCTCATCCCCAGATCAAGATCGATTTCACCGTCGCCCCCGGCGGCTTCGACCGGTTCGACGTCGCGTCGGTGGGCGGAACGGTGGAGGTCGTCCGGAACGAGGTGACCGGGATTTTTAAGGTCCAAGACCCCGAGATGCGGGGCGACGTCCGTCTCGCCGCCCGGCCGAACGAGGTCGAGGTCCGGATCAAGGCCGAGGAGGCGAGCCTCGAACGGGTCTTGCCGCCCCTCAACGTGCGGATCCCGCTCAAGGGCCGGGCGGCCGGGGATTTCACGGTCTTTGTGAGGGGGAAGTCGATCGAAGTGGCGGGGAGCTTCACGAGCGCCCGGGCCGAGCTGGCCGGCCAGCTCCTGACCGATGTCCGGGGGATGATGACCTGGTCGGACGCCGCGAACACCCTGGCTTTTCCCGACCTGCAGGCCGGATTCTACGGCGGCCGGATCCGGGGCGCGGGCTCGCTCGGGTTCAAGAGCCGGGATTTCGATGTCGATCTGACGGCCCAGGACATCGACCTCTCCGCTCTCGCGCCCTCGGCCGCCGGACGGATCGACTTGACCCTCAAGGGCAAAGGCAACATGGACAAGGAGGCCCTGTCCGGGACATTCGCGGCCCGTGATTTGCAATTCGCGACGCTCGAGCAGGCGACGGCCGACGGGACGATGGAGTTGGTCTACCGGAACGACCGGGTCGAGGCCAAGATCCAGGGAGCGCTCGCTCCCGGTCATGGCGATTTCCAGGCGACCTTCGCTTATCCCCAGCCAGACGGCTCTTTCCAAGTCGGACTTAAGGGCCGCGTACTCAACTTCAACCTCCTTCTTCCATGGAAGGGCGTGCAGGGCGAGCTCAATTTTCTCCTCGACATCAAAGGCGGCGGCCCGGCGCCCGACATCAACGGCGTCATCGACTTCAAGGGCCCCCTCTTTCCGATTCCCGGTTTCGCCCACTCGCTCAACGACTTCAGCGGCCTCGTCCGCATTCAGAACGGCAGGGCTATGATCCGGACGCTCCAGGCCAAGCTCGGCGGCGGGGACGTGTCCGGCTCGGGCGAGATACGGTTCGGCAAGGGCGGGATCGAGCTCATCGACGTCCGGATTGACGGTCGGAATTTGGTCCTCGCTCTGATCGAGCGGACGCGGGCCTTGGTCGACGGCACGCTCCGGCTATTCAAGGACGAGACGCGGTTTACCCTCACCGGCGACATCCAGGTGAAAACGCTGTCCTGGAAGCGCGAGCTCACGGACAAGTTCTCCCTCTCCTCCGGTCCGCCCGCCGCGCCGAAGACGGGGAAGGGAATCTTTGACGACCTGACGCTCGACATCCGCGTCCGGGCGGACGACAACGCCGTCATCGAGAACTCCATGGGCCGGATCCGGGGCCGGTTCGACCTGACCGTCACCGGCGGAATCAACGCGCCGATTCTTCTCGGCGACATCGAGGGGATCCGGGGCGACGTCACCTTCCAGGACCGGAAGTTCCGCGTCCTCCGGGCGCGGCTGAGCTTCTTCAACCCGACGTTCATCGATCCGTATCTCGATTTTCAGGGCGAGACCTACCTCAAGGACTACCGCGTCACGTTCTCGCTCACCGGGCTGGTGGATCGGCTGCGGCCGGAATTCACCTCCTCGCCCCCGCTTCCGCCTGAAGATGTCCTGGCCCTGCTGGCCCTCGGCGAGTCCTTCAAGCGGACGTACTCCTACGACACCAGCTCCCAGCTCGGCGCCGGCTCGCTTCTCTCGGCCCAGCTCGTCGAGGACGCGAAGAAGCGCGCCGAGCAGCTGTTCAGCCTCGACCGGTTCCGGATCGATCCCTTCGTCCTCGGCGCCTCGTCCGAAATGACCGCCCGCCTGACGGTGGGCAAGAAGATCTCGCGCAACATCATGCTCCTCTATTCGACCAACCTGACCTCGCAGCGCGAGGAGATCGTCCGGTTGGAATGGGAATTCAGCGACATGTTCTCGCTCGTCGGCATGCGCGATGAGCGGGGGCGGATCAGCTTCGATGCAAAAGTCCGGAAGCGCTTTTAGGGCCGGCCTGCTCGTCCTGCTGGCGGTGGGCCTGGGGGGTGTGTGCGCCTCCGCCACGGCGGAGGCGCAGACCGGCCCCGCCATTGTAGCCTCGATCGTGATCAAGGTGGACGGGGGGCCCGCGGGACCTGACTTCCAAAACCTCGTCACCCTCGCCCCGGGCGAGCCCTATTCGATCAAGCGGACGGACGCCGCGCTCAAACGGCTGTTCCAGACCGGCCTCTTCTCCGACATCCAGGTCGTGAAGGAAGGGGAAACCGAGGTCCGGCTGACGTTTCTCCTGGCCCGCAAGCTCCGGGTCCGGAAGATCAAGATCCAGACCGAAAAGGGGATCTCGGCCGGCAAACTCAAGGACGAGCTCTACTCCCTGCGCCCCGAGGGCGATTATACGCCGGAGAAGGTCCGGCGGGCGGCCGCGGAGCTTGCCGCCGCCCTGAAGAAGGACGGCTACTTCAAGGCCTCGGTCGAATCCCGGTCCGTGCGCGTGGCGGACGAGCCTCTGATGGATGTGGTCCTCGAGGTCACGGCCGGCCGGCGCTACACCGTGACGAGCTTCGAGATCACCGGCAATCCCGGGGTCGGGGCCGCGGACATCCGGAAGACGCTGGTGACCCGCGTCGGCCGGCCATACGTCCCGGCCGAGCTCGAGGCGGACATCGGGCGGATCAAAGATTTCTACGGCGCCCGGGGCTACCCGCGGGCCGAGATCAGCCTGGAGCGGGAGGCGTTCGACGACACGGCCGCGGCGGTCGCCCTCTCGCTCATCGTCGTCCCGCATGAGCGGATCCGGATCACGATCCGGGGGGCCAAGGTGCCGGAGGACATCGTCCGCCCGATCTGGGAGGAGCGCATTTATGAGGAGTGGGGCCTTGCCCAGTCCGAGGCGCACGTCCTGGCGTATCTGCGCGGCCAGGGCTACGTTTTCGCCACGGCCACATCCTCGATCGAGAAGACCGCGGACGAAATCCGCATCGTCCACGAAGTGAACCGCGGCCAGGCCTACAAGATCTACAACGCCGTCTTCGAAGGCCTCCGGAACTTCACGGCCGAGGAGCTGAAGCGGGAACTGGGATTCGGCCAGACGTCGACGCTTTTCGGCGGCCTCGGCGGGGCCAAGCTCTTCGAGATGCCGGCCCAGATCGTCCGGGTCTACGAAGCGTGGGGGTTCCTCGAGACGCGCGTCGAACTGAGCTTCCGGCGGATTGGGCCGGACATGACCGCGATTTTCACCGTGGAGGAGGGCCCGCAGCAGACGATCAGCCGCCTGACCCTCCGCGGGGCCGGGCTGTTCGACGAAGCGACCCTCCGGGGCCAGATCGCGAGCCGGACGGAAGGCCCGTTTTACCAGCCCAGCCTCCGGAAAGACATCGAGCGCCTGGAGGCGTTCTATCTCAACCAGGGAGTCCGCGGGACGACCGTGACCGTATCGGTGGAACCGTCCGGCGAGCGCCTGTTCGCGGTCGATTTCGCGATCGCCGAAGGGCGGCGGGTGAAGATCGCCAAGATCGTCGTCACCGGCGCCAAGGCCACCGCCCGGAGCACGATCGACCGGGAGCTCAAGCTGCGGGAAGGGGACTCGGCCCGGTCCGACCTCATCCTGGAGTCGAAGCACGGGCTCGAAAAGCTTGGGATCTTCGCCGAGGTGAAGATCGCGGAGATCCCGGTGACGGCCGAGTCCGAGAATCTGGTCGTCAACGTCCGCGAGGGCGAGCGGTTCTACGTCGGCGCCGGGGTGGGGCTCGAGACCAAGACCGAGCCGCAGAGTTTCGCCCTCTGGGACAACGCGATCGGGCCGCGCGCCACGGCCGAGTTCATCATGGGCAACGTCTTCGGCCGGGCGGCCCAGCTCAGCCTGGTCTCCCAGTTCAGCCTTATGGAGAAGCGGGCCGTCGCCTCCTGGGAAGACCGCTATATCTTCGGCCTGCCCCTCCAGACGACGGTCAACGCCTGGATCGAGCGCGAGGCGCTGCTGAGCTACGGATTCGACCAGCGGGGCGTCAGCCTGAGCGGGCTCAAGGCCTTGGGCGGCGACTGGGTGTCGCTCACGACCCTGCGCTGGACGAGCACGACGCTCTACTTCCTCGACGTGGCCGAGAACGAGGTGGACCGGCAGCACTTCCCGTTCTCCGTGACGTCGGTCTCCGAAAGCCTCATCCGGGACCGGCGCGACGACTCCTTCAATCCCGAGAGCGGGACGTTTTTCAGCGCGGTGGCCGAGTGGGCTTATCCGCTGTTCAAGGCCGAATCCGATTTCCTGAAGTTCTTTTTCAAGTACCAGCGCTTCATGCCGGTCTTCCCCCTGAACTTCAGCCTGACGGTGCGGGGCGGGGCGGCCATGGGCTCCATCCCCATCCACGAGCGGTTTTTCGGGGGCGGGAGCAATTCGTTCCGCGGCGAGCCGTTCGACCGGCTGGGACCGAAGGACCCGGCCTCGCAGATGCCGGTCGGCGGCAAGGCCATGCTCCTCTTCAATTTCGAGCTGCGCTTCCCCCTGTTCGCCTCGGCGCCCGCCCTGTCGGGCGCGGTGTTCTACGACAAGGGGAACATTTTCGCCAACCGGAAGAATTTCGATCTCGCCCAACTCCAGGATGCCTTCGGAGTGGGCATTCGCTACCGGACGCCCCTCGGGCCGCTCCGGATCGATCTCGGTTGGAACCTCCGGCCGCCGGAGGGCCGAAAACAGCCCATCATCTTCATTGCGATCGGGAATGTCTTCTAAGATGCGAAACCGAATCCAAGGCGCGGCCGCGGTCCTCCTCCTGGGGGCGCTGGCCGGACTCTGGCCGTCCGGGGCGGCCCGGGCCCAGCAGCGGACCGAGGTCGTGGATGGTGTGGCCGCCGTCGTGAACGGCCTGGTAGTGACCCTGGTCGATGTCCGGATCGCCGAGGCGTTCGGCCTCGTCGAATCGGGACCGGCGGCCACGCCGGAGGAAAAGCGGCGCACCATCCTCGAGCGGCTGATCGACCGGAAGGTCGTGATCGACCTCGCCCGGGAGAGGTCCTCGGTGGATCCGGCGAAGGTCAGCCTCGAGCTCGGGCGGCTCCTGGCCCGGATCGGCCGCGTCGAGGCGAAGGCCCGGCTCGATGCCTTTGGGCTCGAGGCCGACGATCTTCGGCCGTATCTCGAAGAGGCGATCCTGAGCGAAACGATCGTCGCCAACCGCTTCGACCACGGCGCGGGCGTGTCGCTCCGCGAGATCGAGGCCTACTACGCCGAGACGTATGTGCCGGCCCAGGTGAAGCTCGGCCGTACGCCGCCGCCGATGATCGACGTCCTGGACGCTCTCGAGGCCCAGATTCAGTCGACCAAGAGCGAGAGCCAGGTCGCGCTTTGGATCAAGAACCTCCGGATGCAGGCGGACATCGAAATCCGGACCGCCGCCCTGAAGTAGGGAGACGACATGACTCGAAACGCGTTTTTATTTCCCGGCCAGGGGGCCCAGGTCGTGGGCATGGGCAAGAGCTTCCACGACCATTCCGACGAGGCCCGGGCGATGTTCGCCCGCGCGGATGAAGCCCTCGGCTACAAAATATCGAAGCTGTGCTTCGAAGGCCCCGAGGACGAGCTCAAGTTGACCCCGAATACCCAGCCGGCCCTGCTTCTCGTGAGCACCGTGGCCTATACGCTCTACGGCCGCGAACCCGTGATTGCCGCGGGCCACAGCCTCGGCGAGTATTCGGCCCTTGTCGCCGCCGGCGCGATCCGCTTCGAGGACGCCCTGCGCCTCGTCCACAAGCGTGGCCGTTACATGCAGGAGGCCGTGCCCGTGGGCCAAGGGGCCATGGCCGCGGTGCTGGGCGCGGCATACGAGGACCTGGCCCGGGCCCTCGCCCAGGTCACCTCGGGCGTCGTCCAGATCGCCAACTGGAACAGTCCGGAGCAGATCGTCATTGCCGGGCACAAGGCGGCCGTCGAAGAGGCCTTGGCGATCGCCAAGCCGCCGCGCTCGGTCATGCTGCCCGTGAGTGCCCCGTTCCATTCGGCCCTGATGCAAAGCGCCGAGGAGCGGCTGGCCGTCGATCTCGATGCCACGGAATTCCGCGACCCGAAGTTCCCCATCGTGACCAACGTCGACGCCCGGATCATCCGGACCGGGGCCGAGGCGCGCGACGCGCTGAAGCGGCAGGTGAGCCGCCCCGTGCTCTGGTACAAATCCATGGAACTCCTCGCCGGCGAGTCGCTCGACGCCTTCGTCGAGCTCGGGCCGGGCAAGGTCCTGATCGGATTGATCAAGCGGATCGGCAAGGGCTGGCCCAAGCCGTTCGCGATGGGAAATGTCGAGGATATGGAGTCCCTCGTCCGGACGCGGGCCTCAATCGCTTGAGGGCTCTTTGAGGAGCCGCGGGCCGTACTTGACGAAGATCTCGCCCGCGGAATAGACGGCCGCGGCGATCACCAGCCAGAGGCCGATCTTGCCGGCCGCGAAATATTTGCCCAGGATCTCTTTCCCCAAAATCAGAAGCGAGATCGTGATCGTCTCCAGGGCCATCTTGACCTTTCCCGGCCAGGTGGCGGGGATGACCGTCCCCTTGGAGGCGGCGATGGCCCGGAAGCCCGTAACGGCGATCTCGCGGCCGATGATCACGACCGCCATCCAGGACGGCACGTGGCCGGCCTCGACGAGGCAGACGAAGGCGGCCATGATCAGGAGCTTGTCGGCGATGGGGTCGAGGAGCTGGCCGAGGGTCGTGATCTGGTTCGTCCGCCGGGCCCAGAAGCCGTCCACGGTGTCGGTGAGGGACGCCAGGAGGAAGATCCCGAGCGCGACGAACTCGTGGCCCCGGAACGACGCGAGGAGCGTGACCATCAGGAAGGGGATCAGGGCGATCCGGAGCAAGGTCAGGACGTTGGGCGCGTTCATCGTTCGGAGATTATCAAAGGGCGGGAAAGGTGTCAAATCCATGAATGGGGAACGATCGGCAAGGGCTCCCAACCGGGCCTAGGGCTTAAGATTTTTACCGGGACGCAATATTCTTAGAACGGCTAATTTGGCCAAAAGCGGATGAATTTATAAAAATGGTTGTCGATGAATATGCTGAGAAAGGAAAAGACGACAAGCCCAAGAGCCAATATCCAGGGAAGGCGTTTCTCTTGCCGCTGGAAAAATAATAGAAATTTGGGCTTCATCTTGGAGAGGACATAGACGCCGGCCAAAGAGAACAAAAGATAGGCGGGAAAGATATACCGGTCCGCCTTGCGGTCCGACAGCGAGATGAAAGCCATGATGGACAGCGAGCCCAGGAGAAGAAATTGGATGAACGTGTCCTTGATAAGGGAGAGTTTTTCCTTCCCATATTTGTAGAGCCCATAGAATAGGAAATGAACCCACGGAGCGGAAAACCATAAGACTCGGGCGGCGTACCACAAGAAGTTGTATATTTTGTGCAGAGGGAGAAAAGCGGCCTGAACGGTCCTTCCCCCCTGAAAGGCGACGTAGACGGACAAAAAGCTGGATTGAGTGACGCCCCGATACCACCATTCAAAAAGGGCGACGGTCGCCAGCAAGATAAGATGGGCGATGACGATCAGAGAGACCGTTTTCCTGTTTCGCGAAAGGATAAGCCAGAAGAGGAAGGCCAGAATCGAGAGGATGACCGCGCTGAATCCCTTGATGAACACCGCAAAAATGAGCGCCGCGACAAAAAGGGCCTTGTAGCGGAAAGACCGAGAACTGCGGGACAGTCCATAGAGACCGGCCACGACGGCCAGATTCAACGGCTGTTCATGATTGGCCCGGATCAGGTACTGCATGAAAATGGGCGTCAGGACAAAACCGAAGACCGCGGCCCATCTCAGGGCGGAATCTCCCAAGACCCCGGCGAGCTTGAAGAGAAAATACAGGCAGAGAAGAATGTAGATGAAGTTCGCGCAGAGGGCGGCCCGGGAATCCTTGACCCCGGCCCGGACGAGGAGGGCCGGCAGCCAGAATAGCCCCGGCGGATGATCTCGGAAGAGTCCCTGATTGCCTCCATGCCCCCACCATTGTGGCGCGCACCACGCCGAGAGAGGCTCATAGGCCAATTCCTGAGAAATGCGGCTGTAGCACGAGGAATCCGAATCGTGATAATCGAAGGGAAAAACGCTGACGATGATGCCGTAGGAAACCAACGCCAGCAAAAATATTAAAAGATTGCGGCTTTTTTTCCGATCCGTCGGCAACAACATTTTTGATGACTCGCGGATAGAAATACCCCATTTCTCCTTGAGCTGTCAATGTCCATCCTGGGAAGCCCGGCGCCCTAGCGGGGGGCCCCTCCGCAACCGCGCCGCGGCCTAATAGATCGGGAAGGGCAGGACCTTGGCGAGCTGGGCGTTCCGGTTTTCGGCGTTCGTGATCAGGACGAAGTTTTCGGTCGCGATAAGCGGCGGAAAATGCTCCCGGTCCTCCGGGGCCCATTTCGCAAAGTCGCTCTTTTTCAAATAGCCATAGCGCCCGCCCTGCTTCAGGGAGCGGAGGAACTCTTCGTCCCGGTCCAGGTTCCGGATGGGGCGGTCGACGTAGAACGCGAAATCGGCCATCGTGGTCCAATAATTGAGCCGGTAGACCGAGACCGGCTCATTTTCGCCGACGAGCAGACGGATGTAGGGCGCGAGCTTCTTGATCTCGCTCTTGTCGGGGGCGTTGATCTTTCCGAAATAAAGCGGGAAGAGCGACACGGCGAACAGCAGCCCGGCCAGGAGCCCCAGCGAGGCATGGACCAGCTTCCGGAACGTCGCGTCCTTCAGCCGGTCGCCCAGAGTCAATCCGATGAGAAGAGCGAAAGCGGGATAGAGCGGGGCCATATACCGGAAGAACTTGAGGGTCGCGGCGCTGAAGAAGGCCAGAAACACCAGGATCCACAGCAGGACCACCGTTCCGAACGGCTGTTCCTTCCGTCTCTTGAGGGCGAGATAGAGGGAGACGGCGAGAACGGGCAGCCAGGGCCAGTATCTCTGGGCCAGCGCGCCGAGATACCAGAGATAGTCCTTGAGGCCGCCGGCGAAGAGGCCTTTTCGGACGGCGGACGAGCCCGTGAGCACGCCCCAGATCTGCCCGCCGAAATAGGCCCGGACGAATTCGTCGAACCGGCCGGCGAGGAGGAGCGGCACAAGCCACAGGCCGATGGTCAGGACGAAGGCGGCCAGGAGAGAGAGCAGGCGGAGGCTGAAGAAGAATTTGAAATCACGCTTGAAGAGGAAATAGAGGCCGATGACACCCAGGATTCCGAGTGCGGGCAGGCCCTTGGTCAGGGTCGCCAGTCCGGCGGCGATCCCGGTGGGGATGAAGAAGATCTTCCTCTTCTGGACGGCCAGCCGGAAGAAATACACGGTCAGGGTCAGGAAAAACGTGAGGGGGACGTCGATCTGGCATTTCCGGCAGAGCTCGAGAAACGGCTGGGTCGTCAGCAGGACGAAGGCCGCCGCAAAGCCGGCTTTGTGCGACTTCCCGGCGCCCCAGGCGATCAGGTAAACGAGCAGGATGGTGCCCAGCCCGAGGAGGGCGGAAACGAAGCGGGCGGCGAATTCGGTGACGCCGAAGAGCTTGAAGCTCGCGGCCGTCATCCAGTAGAAGAGCGGCGGATGGAGCCAGCAGTCCTGGAACTGGGCGCAATGCTCGTAATGCGGCACCACCCAGTCGTGCGTTCTCAGGACCGCGCGCGAGATGGTGGCGTAGGCAGCCGAATCCAATCCGAGGTCGCCGACCCACAGGTTGGAGAAGAGGAGGGCCGCCGCCAGGAGGAATATCAGGCCGAGGTAGACGTATTTGCCCTGGAATTCGATCCGGATCGACGGGGTATCGGCTGGCATGCTCGGTTCGGCCTGCGTTCGGATGTATACCGGGAAAAAAGGGCGTTGTCAACGCGCAATGATTCTGGCCTCAGATCGCCAGTCCCTTGAATTGACTCCGGTAGAGATGATCGTAGAATCCCTTTTTATCCAGGAGCTCCCGGTGCGTCCCCTCCTCGACGACGGCCCCCCGGTCGATGACCACCACGCGGTCCGCCTCGCGGATGGTGCTGAGGCGATGGGCGATGACGAAGCTTGTCCGGCCTTTCATCAGGGTCAGAAGGGCTTTCTGAATTCGGGATTCCGTCCGGGTATCGACGCTGCTCGTGGCCTCGTCCAGGATCAGGATGGCCGGATCGGCCAGGATGGCCCGGGCGATGGCCAGGAGCTGGCGCTGGCCCTGGCTGATGTTGCCGGCCCGCTCGGAGAGGTTGGTCTGATACCCCTGTGGGAGCCGGAGGATGAAGTGGTCCGCCTCGGCCGTCCTAGCCGCCGCGATGCACTCCTCGTCCGTCGCCTCGAGCCGGCCGTAGCGGATGTTTTCCATGACGGTATCGGCGAAGAGGAACGTGTCCTGCAGGACCAGCCCCAACAGGCGGCGCAAGTCGGACTTGGGCATATCGCGGATGTCCCGGCCGTCGATGGTCACCCGGCCGCGATCGATTTCGTAGAATCGGGTCAGCAGGTTGATGATCGTCGTCTTGCCGGCGCCGGTCGGGCCGACCAGGGCGATCGTCTGCCCCGGGAGGGCCTCCAAGGACATGTCCTTAATGACGGGCAGGCCGGGTACGTAGGAGAAATCGACATGCTCGAAGCGGACATGCCCCCGCACCGCCGCCGGAGGGGGGGAGCCCGCTGCGGCGTCCGGCTCGGGGGGCGTGTCGATGATCTCGAAAACGCGCTCGGCTCCGGCCAGGGCCGCCTGGATGGAATTATACATGTTGGCCAGCTGGCGCAAGGGATTGGTGAAGCTCTGCCCATAGCCGATGAAGGTGGCGATGATCCCGACGGAGACGAGCCCGCGCAAGGCCAGCCAGCCGCCCAGGCCGGCCAGGACGATGACGAAGAAATTCCCCAGCACGTTCGACAGCGGCATGAGCAGGAGGGCGTAGGAGTTGGCCGCCACCCCGGCCTTGTAAACCGCCTGGTTCCGCCCCTGGAATTCGGCCATCACGGAATCGTTGCGGCGGAAGGCGCTGATCACTTTAAGTCCGCTGATCGACTCCTCCTCCAAGCCGTTCAACTCGCCCAAAACCTTTTGCAGTTCGCGGAACCCCTTGCGGGTGTACCGGGCCACGAACTGGGCGAACCAGGCCATGATCGGGACGACCAGCAGGGAGGCCAGGGCCAGGCCCGCGTTGAGGATGAACATGGCCGCCAGGATGCCGCCCATGGACAGGACGCTGGCGGCCAGCGAGGTGATGTTCTGGGAGACGGCCTGGTTGATGGCGTCGATGTCGTTGGTCAGGCGGCTCATCAGCTCGCCCGCCGGGTTGCGGTCGAAAAAGGCCAGGGGCAGGCCCTGAAGGCGCTGGAAGAGGTCTTGGCGAAGGTTTCGCAGGGATTTCTGCGAGACGCCGGACATGATCCAGCCGGCCCATGCCTGGAACAGGTTATTCAGGACATAGGCCGCGAGCATGGCCAGAGCAATCGTCGTCAGGCCGTCCACCAGCTTCACTGCGATGAACCGATCGATGGCCACTCCCATCAGATAAGGCCCGGCCAGGCCCAGGGCGGTGTAAACCAGAACCAAGGCCAGGACCAAGCCCATGGCTACCTTGAACGGGGCCAGGTAGAAGAACAGCCGGGTCAAAGCCCGGCGGGGATGGCGGGCCTTCTCGATCCGGCGGACGGCGCCATGACGCGGCGGCTGCATGACCGCACGCACGCCGCGGCTATCGGTACGCTCGACCGGGCGGCTCACGGCAGAGGCCTCCCGCCGGGGATGTCCTCGGGCCCGTCCGGGGCCGATTCACCGCCCAATTGCGAATCGTAGATTTCCCGATAGATCGGGCAGGTTTGGATCAAATCGCCATGGCGGCCCTGGGCCACGACGCGGCCCTTGTCCAGGACGACGATCGTATCGGCGTTGAGGACGGTGCTGATGCGTTGGGCCACGACAAACGTGATGCGCGCGGGATCGTCCGTCGCCAGGCCCGCCTGAATGCGCGTTTCCGTTTCGATGTCGACCGCGCTGGTGCTGTCGTCGAGGATCAGGACCCGGGGGCGGAGGAGGAGCGCCCGGGCGATGGCCAGCCGTTGTTTCTGCCCGCCCGAAAAATTCGCGCCGCGGGCTTCCACGCGGCTGTCGTAACCCTGGGGCAGGGCCATGATGAATTCGTGGGCCTGGGCCGTTTTGGCCGCGGATACGACGTCCGCCTCCGCGGCGTCCGGACGGCCATAGCGGATGTTGTCGCGGACGGTGCCGGAGAAAAGAACGGTATCTTGGGGAACGAGTCCGATGGAGCCCAGCAGGGACGCCTGGCGGAGTCCCCGGACGTCCGCGCCGTCGATGCGGACGCTTCCTGCCGTGACGTCGTAAAGCCGGGGCACGAGCAGGACCAGGCTGGACTTGCCCGATCCGGTCGCGCCCAGGACGGCCGCGGTCCGGCCGGCCGCGACCGCCAGATCGACATCCTCAAGAACCGCGGCCCCGCTGCCGTTCCGGTAATGGAACGAGACATGCTCAAAATCCACGCGGGACGGAACGCCTGCGGGCACGTCTGCCGCATCCGGGGCGTCCTGCACTTCCGGGACGGCCGCCAGCACCTCCCGGACTCGCTTGGCCGAGGCCAGCCCTCCGGCCCAGACGTTTGACAGCATGGCCATCATGATGAGGGGGGTCATGGTCGTCAGCAGGTAGTTGGTGAAGGCCACGATCTGGCCGATCGACATGTGGCCGGCGATCGCCTGCCGGCCGCCGACGCCGATGACCAGGACCATGCCGATGTTGATGCAAACCGTCAGCGCCGGCGAGAGGATGGACATGAACCGCATGGCCCGGACCGAACGGCCGGTCAGCTCCTCGTTGGCCGCGCCGAAGCGCGCGCCCTCGTAATCGGCCCGGACGAAGGCCTTGACCAGGCGGGCGCCGGCGATGTTCTCCTGCAGGACGGTGTTGAGCCGGTCCAGCTTCTGCTGGACGGACCGGAACAGGGGCTCCATCTTCAGGACGAAGAGGATCAGGATGGCCGAGGTCACACCCAGAAGCGGCAGCATGGTCAGGGCCAGGCTGGGGCTGGTCCGGACCATCAGGATGAGGCTCCCGACCATCAAAAGCGGGGCCCGCGTTCCGATGCGCAGGGAAACTTGAGTCAGGCGCTGGAGAGCGGACGTGTCGCTGGTCAGGCGGACCATGAGAAGGCCCGTCTTCATCCGGTCCAGGTCACCGTAGGAAAAGGTCTGAATCTTGCGGAAGAGCGCCTGGCGCAGGTCACGGGCCACCCCCTCTCCGACCTGCACGGACAGGATGTTGTTGAGGACGGCGATGACCGCGCTCAGGACCGAGATGCCGAGCATCAGCAGAGCCGTCCGAACGACAACGCCGGGGTCGTGGAGGGCAATCCCCTGGTCGATGATCCTCTGAATGAGACGGGGGATGGCCAAGTCCATGACGACGAGCAGGGCCAGGCCGAGAAGGGCGGCGGCGGCCCTCTTCCGATACGGGCGGACAAATGAAAAGAGTGTAAAGAGGGGGCTCATGCGTTTGGGACTGAAGCCGGAACTATAGCGCCGAGCTTCGCCGGATGTCAAGGGCGAAGGCCGCCCGGTCGTGAACCTGATCGCGTTCTTCTGGAAAGGACCGGCGAACCGATCAGTGGAGGACGCGATCAGCCCGTGGGTGCCGGAGTTTGTGAAGTCCGGTGATGATTTTGTCCTTGGCCAGGATCCCTACGACAAACAGGACCAGGGCGGCAAACAGGACAAGCGGGATGGCCCGGATGGCGATATGGAATTTTGACGGTCGGCCGATTTCCGCGGGAATACCCAAGATCCGGACTATTGTATCGGCAAATCCGTCCCGGAGCCAGGATAATTCATAGTCATTTCTATTGGCCGCTGGGATCGTTCAGCCCGCCGAAACCGGCTGTGGATCGAGGGGAAATTCCGGTATGGAGTTGACTTGGCGTTTCTTCATCTTTCTGCCGCGATCAATTCCTTATACGGACGCTTGACAATACTAACGCGTAGCGCTACTATTGGCTCATGCCGATCCGGTCGTTCAAATGCGCCGATACGCAACGCCTGTTTGACGGCAAACGCGTCAAGCGGTTCGTGAATATTGAGCGTGTGGCCATGCGCAAGCTGGCCATGTTGAATCGGGCCGGCAGACTTGATGATTTGCGGGTGCCGCCAGGCAACGCCTTGGAAGCCTTGAAAGGCGACCGGACTGGGCAGCACAGCATCCGCATCAACGACCAATTCCGCGTATGCTTCGGTTGGACGGCGGAAGGTCCGAAGGACGTCGAGATCGTGGACTATCACTGACGGAGAGACATCATGCGCAAAGTTTCGTACCCTCACCCCGGCGAAATCCTGCTTGAAGAATTCCTGAAACCCATGGGCATCACCCAATACCGGCTGGCCAAGGAAATCGGCGTGCCGCAGCGGCGCATCGGCGAGATCGTGGCCGGCGCGCGCGCCATCACGGCCGATACGGGCCTTCGTTTGTCGCGATTCTTCGGCATGTCCGACGGATTCTGGATCGGCCTGCAGATGGACTTCGACGCGGCCAAGGCCAAGGATTCCCTCGCCAAGACCCTGGCGAAGATCAAGCCGTGGGGGGCGGGGAGAACTTCAGCCGGGCGTTTCGGCCTGACCATCGCGAGGAGCTGCGACCCATGAAAATCCGACTTCTGAAAACCATCACGGCGGCGGCGGTCCTGCTCTTGGCGGCGGCCGTCGCCACTTTGGCCGGGTCGGCTGCAACAGCCGGGTCATCCCCCGCGGATAACGCGGGCCGGAACAAGTTTGAGCTGCACCTCTTCGGCAGCTTTGCCTTTTCCCGGATCACCGGATCGACCCTCTATTCGGCCTCCTGGAGCTCGAATTACCTGAGCGCCGTCAATGAGCAGACCGTGATCACCATGTATCCCGACCTCGGCCTCGCGGCCGGCGCCTCCCTGGCCTATTTCTTCAGCCCCACGATAGGCATCCAGCTCCGGGCCGGCTTTTTGGGCGCCGGCGTCGGGAATACCTCGGTTTTCAATTTCCATTGGACGTGGAACTCGGGCGAATCCGGATTGCTGGAGCAGGGCTTCGACCGGCTGGGCCATATCACCACGCTGCCGCTGTCGATCAATCTCGCGGCCCGCACGGGGACCGGACGCGTCGAAGGCGCGTTTTCGGGAGGACTGACGCTCTTCCGGAATACGTTCCGGGCGGATACCATCTTCGGTTACGGTACCACAAAGACGGAGCCCGTCTTCGTAGATCCGAATTGGGTTCTGACCCAGTATGTGGACGCCCTTCCCGTCGGCCTCAGTATTCCCGCCACGTCCTGGACCGCCCTCGGGGCCGACCTGGGGGCCGCCTTGAACCTTATGGTGAACGACCGGCTCGCCATCCGGCTCGAGGCGCGCTACTTCTACTGCCCGACAAAGACACTCACCTGGAATTTCGTGTATGGGTCCTACGACGGGATTTTCTTCACCGACATCAAGGGCCAGCCGTTCGGTACGGCGGAAGCCGCTGACCTCGCCCGGAGCGGCAAGACGTTCACGCTGCCCGTGAACCCATCCTATGTGGAAGGATCCATCGGCGTAGTCTTTTATTTGGGCGGCGCTATCCGAAAATGACAAACGGCGCTGGGGCCGACCCTAGCGCCGATACCGCCGCTACTTCTTGTAAATGCTCCGCAGCGTCTCGATGCGCTCCCGCGAGAGGAAGACGCAATCGCCGACTTGGGACCGGCCCCCCGCCACGTCCTCGGCGTGGTTCCGGCAGCGCGGGGCGCCGCACAGCCCGCAGTTCAGCAGCGGCAGGGCCTTCATCAGCTCTTCCGTCCTCTTCCGCCGCCGGACGCGCTCGAAGAGGTCGATCACTTCCCCTTCGATGATGCGCGGCTTGAGCGGCCCCCGGAGAGACAGGTCCTCCACGGCATAGCGCCGCTCGACCTCCTTGACGAACTGGGGCGAGCGCTTCGACATAGAGGAGATCAGCTGCAGGCTCTTAGTCCGGGCGGCGTACAGGTTTTCGACGGTCAGGTTGCCCCCGATGCACCCGCCCTGGCAGGCATGGGCCTCCAGGAACTCGATGTTTCGGATCTTGCCCTTCTCGAGGTCGTCGAAGACATTCATGACGTCGGTCAGGCCCATGATGGGCAGGTAGTGCTCGCGGGCCATGTTGGGGAACTCGCCCTCCGGCGCGCCCCAGTGGAAGAATTCGCCCAGCCCGGGGGCGCTCTTTTGGCTGGGCTCGCCGCTGGCCGGCTTGCGGATCTTGTGCAGGACGGCGTTGTAGATCTCCGAGATGCCCACCGCTCCGTCGAGGTAGCTCTGGGCGTCCTCGGCCGGCTGGACGATGGAGATCGTCTTGGCCTGGCAGGGCGTAATGTAGATGACCGCGATCTCCTCGGGCTTGATCCCGAGCTCTCGGGAGAAGCGGCGCTTGATTTCCCGGCCCGCGATCTCGCGGGGCGCCTCGACGGGAATGAGCTGCTCGACCATGCTGGGATAGGCGACCTGGACCAGGCGGACGATCACCGGGCAGGAATTGGAGATCAGGGGGAACGGGCCCGGCCACCGCCTGACGCAGTCGGCGATGGCCCGGTCGACGAGTTCGATATCGATCGAATATTCCCAGACGGCGTCGAACCCGAGCTCCCGGAGGGCCCGGCCGACCTGGTCGGGCGTCACGTTCATCAAGAACTGGGCGAACAGGGCGGGCGAGGCGACCGCGACCTTGAACTTGAACCGGTCGAGCTCGGTGAAGGGGACGGTCGTGGCCGAAATGGCGCCGGTGGGGCAGGCGGGGAGGCAGGAGCCGCAGTCGATGCAGAGCTCCGAGATGAGGTGCGCCTTCCCGTTCTTCACCCGGATCGCCCGGGTGGGGCAGGTCCGCATGCAGTGCATCCGGCCCTGGCACTTGTCGGGGTTGATCTTGAAGCCGTGTTTGAGGTCAGCCATGGGGGTTCAACCTCACTTTGGCGAAGACCGAGGTCCCGCGGCCGACCGCGGATTCGATCCGGAACTCGTCCGAGTTCTTCCTCATGTTCGGCAGGCCCATGCCGAAGCCGAAGCCCAGCTCCCGCATCTCGTCGGAGGCGGTGGAATAGCCTTCCTGGAGGGCCAGGTCGATGTCGGGGATCCCCGGGCCGTCGTCGACGATCTCGAGGCCGACGTCTTCGTCGGTCAAGATCAGGGTCAGCGTGCCCCGGTCGGCGTACATGACCACGTTCATCTCGCCCTCGTAAGACACGATCACCAGCCGCCGGATGCAGCCCGCGTCGAGACCGAGGTCGCGGAGGATGACCTTGATCTCTCCCGAGACCTCGCCGGCCTTGTCGAAGTTCCGGCCCTGGATCTCGAATTTCTCGCGGAGCAGTTCCTCGGCCATCAGGATACGCCTTTGAGCCCCCGGTTGTAGAGCAGCCCGCAGATGTCGAACATCACCATCTTGGTCACAAGCACGGGGATGCCTTTCGATCGGGCGAATTCGACCACCTTCTTGTCGGGGGACTTCCCCCGGCAATAGAGGACGGCCGCGACCCCGGCGATGTCCGCCGTGCGGATCGAGAGGATGTTCGTCAGGCCGGTGATCATGAGCTCCTTGGATTTGGCGAAGGCCAGGATTTCGCTCATGCCGTCCGACGCCACGACGTTCTGGACGTCGAAGGATAGGTCGTCTTCCCCGGAGAGGACGTCGCATTCGAGGAGGTCTCGGATTTCGGCTAATGTCATGGCGTCTCCTGGTGCGATCCGGCTAGCGGCCCTTGGCCATCAGATATCGGTGGATCGAGGCGGCGGCGATCCGGCCGTCGCCCATGGCGCTGATCACGGTCGCGGCCCCGCGGACGATGTCCCCGCCGGCCCAGATGTCGGGCCGGGAGGTCTGGGCCGTCTCGGGCACGGTCACGATGCCGCCCTTCTTGCTGATCTCGAGGCCCGGGGTCGTCATCGGGATGAGCGGGTTGGGGCTGTTGCCGATGGCGATCACGACAGCGTCGAACGGCACCCGGAAGTTCGACCCCTTGACCTCGACGGGCCTGCGGCGGCCCGAGGCGTCGGGCTCGCCGAGCTCCATCCGGAGGCATTCCATCTCCCGGATCCAGCCGTTCGCGTCGCCGATCAGGCGGACGGGCAGAGTGAGGAGGTCGAAGATCACGCCCTCCTCCTCGGCGTTCTCCGCTTCCTCGGCCCGGGCCGGCAGCTCCGCCTTGCTCCGGCGGTAGACGAGGTGGACCTCGTTCGCCCCGAGGCGGACGGCGGTCCGGGCGGAGTCCATGGCCACGTTGCCGCCGCCGACGACGGCCACCCGGGCGGGCCGCTTGACGGGCGTGTTGTATTCGGGGAACTTGAAGCCCTTCATCAGGTTCACCCGGGTCAGGTACTCGTTGGCCGAATAGACGCCGTTCAGGTTCTCGCCCGGGATCTCCATAAACCAGGGCAGGCCGGCGCCCGAGCCGATGAACACGGCGTCGAATTCCTGGAGGAGCCGGTCCACGGTCCTGGTCTTGCCGACGACGAAGTCGGTGTAGATCTTGACCCCGAGGCTCCTGACGTATTCGACCTCGCGGCTCACGATCGCCTTCGGGAGGCGGAATTCCGGGATGCCGTAGATCAGCACCCCGCCGCACTCATGGAGGGCCTCGTAGATGGTCACGTCATGGCCGAGGAGGGCCAGGTCGTTGGCCACGGTGATCCCCGCCGGCCCGGCCCCGGCGATCGCGACCTTCCGGCCCGTCTTGGGGGCCAGGGTCGGGACCGCGATCTTGCCCTGGGCCGCCTCCCAGTCGGCCAGGAAGCGCTCCAGCCGGCCGATCGAGACGGGCTCGCCTTTCTTGCCCACGATGCAGACCTTTTCGCACTGCTCTTCCTGGGGACAGACCCGGCCGCAGATGGCCGGCAGGGCGTTGGTCTCCTTAATCTTCCTGACCCCGGCGCCGTAATCTCCCTCGACGATGCACTTGATGAAGCCGGGGATGTCGATCCCGACGGGACAGCCCTGGTTGCAGAGGGGTTTCTTGCACTGCAGGCAGCGCTCGGCCTCCTCGACGGCCGAGGGGATCGAATATCCCAGAGCCACCTCGTCGAAGTTCTTGACCCGTTCCCAGGGGTGCTGTTTGGGCATGGCCCGCCGGTGCGGGTCCAGCTTTTTCTTGTCTTTCTTTTCTTCAACCACTCGCACGTCCTCCTTGACGCGGCCGCGCGGATCAGAAATGGGACCGGCAAGTGCTCCGGCGGAGCGGGTCCACCTCTTCGGGGTTGTAGGTCTTGCGCCGCGCCAGGAACTCCTCCCAGTCGATCTCGTGCCCGTCGAAATCGGGCCCGTCGACGCAGGCGAACTTGGTCTTCCCGCCGACCGTGAGCCGGCAGACGCCGCACATTCCCGTCCCGTCGATCATGATCGGGTTCATGTTGACGATGGTCTTCCAGCCGAGCGGCTTCGTCAGCCGGGAGACCTGCATCATCTGGAAGGTGCAGCCGTTGACGATGACCAGGTCGGGGACGATCCCCGCCCGTTGCATCATCTCGGGAATCCGGCTGACGTGCCCTTTCTGGCCCTTGGTCCCATCCCGGGTGATGACCAGCACTTTGTCCGAGGCCCGGGCCAATTTGTCCTCCCAGAAGAGGAGGAACGAGCTGCGGGCCTCGATCAGGGTGACGACCTTGTTGCCGGCCTCCTTGAGCGCCCGGGCGGTGGGGTAGATGGACCCGATGCCGTAGCAGCCGCCGACCAGGAGCACGGTCCCGAACTTGTCGATCACCGTCTCCCTGCCGAGCGGTCCGACGAACGTCGGGACGCTGTCGCCCGGCTTGAGGCGGGCCAGCTTGGCCGTGGACGCGCCCACCTGCATGAAGATCGAGGTCACGGTTCCGGCTTCGCGGTCCCAGTCGGCGACCGACAGGGGAATGCGCTCGCCGGTTGCGTCGGGCCGGACGATGATGAAGTTGCCGGGCTTGACCGATTCGGCCACCGCCGGCGCGAGGACGGTGAACTCGTGCATGTTCGGAACGATCATCCTCCGCTCCACGACTTTATACATGCCTGTCCTCCCTGGTCCTCGCGATGCGGACGCGGACGGGGTTCGCGCCGAGATGAAAGAGCGGCTCGTGCTCCTTCTTGTGGGCCAGCCCGCCGAACGCCACGGGACGGGCAAAGTAGACCGCCCCGGCCGGGCACTCCACATCCTGTTTCACGGTCCCCGGGACCGCCGGCGCCCCGCGGTCGTAGGTGATTTCGATCCGGTCGCCGCTCTTCAGCCCGAGGTCCGCGAGGTCGGCCGGGTTCATCCGGAACCCCTCCTCGAGCCCCAGGTCGCTCAGCCCGCCCACCTTCGAGGCGAGGTCGATGCCCCGATGGCGATAGCCGCCCGGGACCGCGACCAACCAGTGGTTTCCCTCGCCGCCGTCCGCGGGAGCCGCGGGCGCGGTGTCCCAGCCTTCGATCGGTTTCATCTTCCGGGGCTTGCGGTCCGGCGCCGGCGGATAGTCGGGCACCGCCCGGCGGATGTCGGCCCTCACGTCCTGGATCGAGCCGTAGGGCATCGCCCCGCTCTTCAACGCCCCGGCCAGCTCGGCGAAGATGCGCCAATCGGGTCGCATGAATCCAGTCACCGCCCCTTCGGGCGGCGCCTCGACCTGGACGATGTCCTGCACCCGGCCCTCGAGATTGATGAGGGTCCCTCCGCTTTCGGCGAAGCTCGAGGCGGGCAGGAAGATATCGACGTCGAAGGGCGGGAGATAGATGTCCTGGACGATCAGGACGTCGCAGTCCGGCCGCTCGAAGAAGGGGACATCCCCCGCGAGGTAGAGCACGTGGGGCCGGCGGCCCGAGCGGCCGACCGGCGCGCCGCCGGGCGAGACTCCCGGCCGGACGGCGCCGCCCGGGCCGATTCCCGGGAAGACCCCCATCTCCAGGGCGCCGCGCGCGTTGGCCCCGAAATACAAGGGGATGAAATTCGTTCCCGGCCGCCCGGACAGGGCCAGCAGTCCGGCGAGGAGCGCCTGCCTGTCCTCGTAGGCGAAGACCCGGGCGCCGACGATTACGGACAGATCACGGCTGGCCGCCAGGAGGCCGAGGGCCGCAGTCAGCTCCGCGGGGTCCACCGCCGCATCCTTCGCGGCCGCGCCCGCGTCGGGCGTCCGGCCGGCGAGGGCGTCGGCGAAGAACTGGAGAAGGCGGCCTTCCCACCCCGGCCGCGGACGCAGCCAGCGGTTCGCGTAGCGGGCCAGGTTCCCTTCGCGGGGATCGACGGTCACGAGATGCGCGCCCCGGTCGAGGGCCTTGCGGACCTTCGTCCCCACGACCGAGAAGTCGAACCGGCTGTCGAGGCCGAGGGCCAGAATCGTGTCGGCCCGGTCGATGGCCTTGATCGAGATCGGGAGCGAGAAGAGGCGCGACCAGAGCCCTGGCCCGCCCGCGAGCTGCTCGCGTCCCGTGGAGTCGATGTTTTCCGAGCCGAGAACGTCGCGCACGAATTTCTGGGCGGCGAACAGGCTCTCCGTGGTGAGGTCGGGGGAGACGAGCATCGCGAAGTCCTCGGGCGCGCAGCCGCGGAGCTCGGCCGCGGCCTTCTCCAGGGCTTCCTCCCAGGATACTTCCCGGAAATAGGCGCCCTTCCGAAGCATCGGTTTCTTCGCCCGCTCGAAGTGATGGGTCGCCTCGGGCATGCAGAACCGGCCCCGGACGCACAGCTGGCCGTCGTTGACCTCCGGGTCGAGGTGAGCCCGGGTCTTGGACAGGCGGCCGTTCTTGTGCTCGAGCTCGACCTGGCAGCCGATCGCGCAGAACGGGCAGGTGGAGACCAGCCGCCCGTCGGGCTTGCCGTCCCACTTGGAGGCCTTGTCCGCCAGGGCGCCGGTCGGGCAGATGTCCACGCAGGCGCCGCAGAACTCGCAGCCGGCGTCGCTGTGGCTCCGGCCGAAGGCCGGGCCGATCTTGACCTTCGGGCCCCGGTGGGTGAAGGCCAGGACGCTCGAGCCCCGCACCTCCTGGCACATCCGGACGCAGCGGCCGCAGAGGATGCAGACGTTGTAGTCGCGGTCGTAGAAGGGGTCGTCGTGCTCGGGCTCGTAGCCGTGGTAGGTGATCGGATAGTCGATGTCCGCAACCCCGATCTTCTCCACGAGGTCCTGGAGCTCGCACTGCTTGTCGTTCGGGCAGGTGCGGCAGCCGGTCGTGACGCCGGCCTTCCGGATCGTGCCCTGGTAGTCCTGGCATTCGACCCGCTCCTCGCAGATGAGGCAGCTCGAGGGGTGCTCGCTCAGGATGAGCTTCAGGATCTCCTGGCGCAGCTCCCGGAGCCGGACGGTGTCGGTCAGGACGACCATCCCCTCCGCGGCAGCGGTGCTGCACGACAGCGGATAGCCGCGCATCCCTTCGATCTCGACCATGCACAGGCGGCAGCCGCCGAACGGGGTGAGGTCCTTGTGGGAGCAGAGCGAAGGGATGTCGATCCCGTTCAATTCGGCGGCCCGATGGACCGTGACGTCTTCCGGGAAGGACACACTCCGGTGGTTGATCTCCATTGTCAGCGTTCGTGGTTCTTTGAGGCCCATGGTCGTCCCTTCTAGGATTCGATGACGATGGCGTCGCCGGCGATCGCGTCGAATCGGCAGATCTCGTAGCAGGCCCGACACTTGATGCACTTGGACTCGTCCAGGTTGTGCGGCTCGGACCGCGGCCCGGAGATGGCCGCGGTCGGGCAGACCTTGACACAGCGCTGGCAGCCCGTGCACTTGCCGGGCAGGATCCGATACGTCACGAGGTTCTTGCACGTCACGGCCGGGCAGCGATGGTCCTTGATGTGGGCGATGAACTCCGGGCGGAAGTACTTCATCGTCGAGAGGGCCGGATTGGGCGCGGTGGAGCCGAGCCCGCAGAGCGAGCCGCTCTTGACGACGTGGCCGAGCTTCTCGAGCTTGTCGAGGTCGGCGAGCTCGGCCCGGCCGTCACAGATCTTCTCCAGGATCTGGACCATGTGCCGGGTCCCGACGCGGCAGGGGACGCACTTCCCGCACGACTCCATCTGGGTGAAGCTCAGGAAGTACTTGGCCATGTCCACGATGCAAGTATCGGAATCGACGACGATCAGCCCGCCCGAGCCCATGATCGCCCCGGCTTCGGCCAGGTGCTCGTAGTCGATCGGCAGGTCCAGGAACTCCTCGGACAGGCAGCCCCCCGACGGGCCGCCGCTCTGGACGGCCTTGAACGGCTTTTGGGTCCCGCCGCCGATGTCGAAGATCACGGTTCGGAGGGACGTGCCGAGCGGGACCTCGATCAGCCCCGTCCGCCGGACCTTGCCCACGAGGGAGAAGGTCTTCGTCCCCTTGCTCTTTTCCGTCCCGAAGCCGGCGTACCAGTCCGCCCCGTTGCGGAGGATGGCCGGCAGCGTGCCCAGGGTCTCGACGTTGTTGATAATGGTGGGCTTGCCTTTCAGCCCGGAGATCGCCGGGAACGGCGGCCGGGTACGGGGCATGCCCCGCTTCCCCTCGATCGAGGCGATGAGGGCGGTCTCCTCGCCGCAGACGAACGCGCCGGCCCCTTCCTTGATTTTGAGGTCGAAGCTGAAATCCGACCCCAGGATCCGGTCGCCGAGCAGGCCCGCCTCGCGCATCCGGGCGATCGCGGTCTTCAGCCGCTTGATGGCCAGGGGGTATTCCGCCCGGATATAGACGTAGCCTTGGGAGGCCCCGATAGCGAAGGCGGCGATGAGCATCCCTTCCAGGACGGCGTGGGGATCGCCTTCGATCAGGGAGCGGTTCATGAAGGCGCCCGGGTCGCCTTCGTCGGCGTTGCAGATGAGATAGCGCTGGCCGCTTTCCTGTTCCCGGCAGGTCGTCCATTTCCTCCATGTCGGGAACCCCGCCCCGCCCCGGCCCCGCAAGCCCGAGCGTTTGACCTCGTCGATGACGCCCTGCCATCCCAATCCCAGGGCCTTTTCGAACCCCTTGTAGCCGTCCCGGGCCAGATACTGGTCGAGGTCGTCCGGATCGATCAGGCCGCAGTTGCGGAGCACGATCCGGACCTGCGGCTTGAGCATCGGCAAATCGTAAAACCGCGGGACGCCGGCGAGCTCGCCGTCGCCGAAATGCCCGGCCAGGTGGCCCTTGGGGATTTCCCGGCCGTCGAGGAACGTGCCGAGGATCCGGGGCACGTCCTTGGGGCCCACGTTCGAGTAGCTAATCCGGGACCGCCCGGGCATCCGGATGTCCATGAGCGGCTCCAGATAGCAGGGGCCGATGCAGCCCACCTGGATGATCCGGGCTTCCGCGTTTCTTTCCTTGAGGTAGTCTACCGCGGCCTGCTGGGTTTCGGCCGCGCCCGCGGCCAGCCCGCACGACCCCGCCCCGATGTAGATCTGGGGGACGGCGCTCGATTCGCGGGCGTCCCAGGCGGCCGCGGCCTGCTGCCGGCGCTGGTCAATCGCTTTTTTGTTCATCCAGGATCCCTTGTATCTTGATCACGGAAACTTGGCTGTAGATCTTGTCATCCACCTGAACGACCGGGGCCAGGGCGCAGCAGCCCAGGCAGGCCACCCGCTCCAAGTCGTAGGCCCCGTCCGCCGTGGTCTCTCCGGTGTCGATGCCCAGGCGCTCCCGGGTGGTCGCCAGGACCTGCTCTCCGCCCTTCACGTGGCAAGCCGTCCCCAGGCAGACCTTGATGTGGTGTTTTCCCGGAGGATGGAACCGGAATTGGGCGTAGAAGGTGGCGACGCCGTAGATTTCGTTCTCGGAGATCTTCAGGCGCCGGGAGATGGCCCGGACGGCGTCAGGTTGGATGAACTCGAGCAGGTCCTGCGCCTTCTGCAGGACTGGGATGAGGTCGCCCCGTTCGCCGGAGCAGTCCCCAAGGATCGCAGACAGATCGCCCTTCACCATGGATCGCGTTCCTTTGTTCAATTCCGGATCAAAAAAAATTATGATTGCGGCGTTAGGAGAACATCCTTGAGGAATTGAACGGCGGCCGTGTCTTTCCGGTGATCACTTGATTCCGAGTTCGACCAGTTTCTTGGCGAGCGTCCAGGTGTCGCCCTCATACCCCAGCAGCCCGATTCCGGCCTTTGTGGCCAGGGCGACCACGTCCTCGGCCGGCGACTTCGCCCGGGAGAAGACGATGGCCGCGACATCGACCAGGTTGGCCGCCGCGATCAGGTTTTTGTGGGTCTGCAGGGTGATGAGCAGGTTCCCCTCGCGGATGCCGATGATATCGCTCACCATGTCGGAGATGTAAACGCCCTGGATCTCCTTGTCGGGGATAGGGTTGAACGCCTTGAGACCCGCCTTTTGCGCAAGCTCGGATACTTTCATGATGTCCTTTCCTCGGATCGAGTAGTCAATACAGCTCCGTCAGGCCGACGTCGGCCAGGACGACGCCCTGGCAGGTGTCGACGGACCGGCGAAGCCGGCAGGGGACCACGATGATTTTCTTCGCCGGGTCCCGAAGGCCTTCGTTGTAATATTCGTTGAGGGCCCGGAGGCCCTCGTCGGAGACGCATGTCCCGGCGACATGGGACGTGTCGGAGCAGAGCGCGACGTAGACCCAGGTCTTGGATTCCCCGGCGTCCGAGCCGGCCTTGTAGGCGCCGCAGGTCGGGTCGCAGCGCAGGCAGAGCATCACCGCCATGACGTCCTTGAGCGCCACGTCCCGGCCGCACGTTTCGCACTTCAGGTCGAACTTGGAGGCCTGGAAGTCTCCGAGATGCGTCCAGAAATGGTCGCCTTCCCGGTAGTCGTCGATGGGGGGGACGGGCTCTTCGGAGAAGAACGAGGTGCGCTGGCGGCAGTGGAAGCAGCCTTCGACGACCAGGTAGCCGCCGCGGACGTTGGCCATCGCCCACTTGTGGCGGCAAGCGGCGGAAGAAACGCGTCCGTCGCCGGTCGAATGCTGCGGCATACGTTTATTCCCTTTCTTCGGGAGGCGGCTTCGGCTCCCTCACAATTATCCGATTATTTCTACCATTTTTCGGGAATTCCTGTCAACCGAACCGGCGCATCCGGCTCTGGGACCGGCCTCCGGCCCGCCGGCGTTTCGCCGGTCCCCCCTCGGTTCCCCCCATCGCTTTCGCGATGGGATCCCCCTCCGCTATGCGGGCCTTGGGGCCGACCCCAGCGCCGGACCTGCGCCCGTCGGTCGGCGGTCCTACGCTCCGAGTTGACATTATTATTCGAAAAAAATAACATTCCCCCAGATATTCGATATACGATGTATTTGTCTTCGCCCTTTTCGAATCCCCGCTCCCAAGGAGGACATATGAAACGATCCCGTCGCACGATTCTGTTCGCGGCCGCGCTCGCGGTCGTCATGCTTACGGCCGTCTTCGCCGCCGCGCAGTCCAGGCCGCCCGCGGCCAAGGCAGAGCCGAAGAAGATCGAGAACACCGACCTCGCCCTCCGGATAAAGGCCTTCGACCAACACCAGGCCGCGAAGGCCCAGACGCCCTTCAAAGACATGAAGTGGCGCTTCATCGGCCCCGACATCATCGGCGGCCGGTGCGTGGACGTGGCCGTCCCGCGGGGCAGCCGCAACATCATATACGTCGCTTCTGCGGTCGGGGGCCTGTGGAAGACCGAGAACACCGGCATCACCTGGGAATGCCTGACCAACGAGCTGCCGACGATGTCCTCGGGCGACATCGACATCTCCGAATCCAACCCGGACGTCATCTATTACGGGACGGGGGAAGCCAACATCTTCCGGGCCTCCCTGGCCGGGACGGGCGTCTTCAAATCCACAGACGCGGGCAAGACCTGGACGTCCGCCAGCCTGGCGGGGACCTCCACCATCGGCCGGATTTGCATCCATCCCGCGAATCCGGACATCGTCTACGTCGCGGCCGCCGGCCACGAGTGGACCTACGGTCCGGACCGGGGCGTCTTCAAGACGATCGACGGCGGAAAGACCTGGCAGAAGGTTCTCTATCTCGACGAGAAGATCGGGGCCATCGACCTGGTCATGGACCCCAAGAACCCGGACACCCTGATCGCCTCGATGAGCCACCGCATCCGGCTGCGCTGGAGCGACCCCGTTCCCGAGCCGGGCGACGGCCTCTTCAAGACGACCGACGGCGGCAAGACCTGGAAGCCCGCGAACGCCGGGCTGCCCGACACGAAATTTACGGGCCGGATCGGACTCGACCTCTGCCGGACCAAGCCTAACGTGGTCTATGCCTACGTCGACAACCACACGCCCACGCGCATGCCCTCGCCGACCGAGGGGGACGCTTACGGTCGGGCGCGGACCTACCCCGACATTGTCGGCGCCGAGGTCTATCGCTCCGACGACCAAGGGGAGTCCTGGAAAAAAGTCAGCCCGACCGACCGGATGATGGAGCGGTTCGGCGGAACGTACGGTTGGGTGTTCGGCCAGATCCGGGTCGATCCGAACGATGACAACATCGTCTATCTCATGGGTCTCGGCCTGTACAAGTCCATCGACGGGGCCAAGTCGTTCAAGGCGCTCAATTATGAGGGCCTTCACAGCGACCACCACGGCCTGTGGATCGATCCCAACGACCCGAACTACATCATCAATGTCAACGACGGCGGGGCCAACGTCTCCTATGACGGCGGCCGCAACTGGCGTGATTTCCACAAGGGCATCCCCTCGATCCAGTTCTACAATGTGATGTATGACATGAACAAGCCGTTCGCCGTCTACGGCTCGGTCCAGGACCAGGGCACGATGCGCGGGCTCGGCGTGGGTCCCTCCGGGGCGCCGGCCGGCGGCCGGCGCGGCCGGGGCGGGCAGGGCGTGCGATGGGAGAATGCGCCGGGCGGCGAAGGGACGATCATCGCCCTCGATCCGACGAACCCGAACATCGAGTACGCCTCCTCGTTCTACGGCCGCCTGATGCGCTCGGAATACAAGGACGGACGGTGGACTAGCAAAGAAATCTATCCGAAGCCCGCGGCCGGCGAGCCCGAGCACCGCGGCCAGTGGCTGGCGCCGACGATCCTGTCGCCCCACGATTCCAACACCATCTACCACGGGTTCCAATATGTATTCCGGTCCAAGGACCGGGGCGAGACCTGGCAGAAGATCAGCCCCGACCTGACTTACAACGATCCCCGCAAGCAGGGAAAGCTCCCTTACGCCATCTTCTACGCCGCGCTGACGGCGCTTGACGAATCGCCGCTCAAAGCCGGCGTCCTCTACGCCGGGTCGGACGACGGCCGCGTATTCGTGACCCTCGACGGCGGGTCGAAATGGACCGAGATCACGGCCGGCCTTCCCTACAACAAGCACGTCTGGAACATCACCGCCTCGAAATACGAAGCCGGCACGGTCTATGTCTCGCTCATCGGCCGGCACGACGACGACTTCCAGCCCTATGTCTTCCAATCCACCGACTATGGGAAGACGTGGGTGAACATCGCCACGTCCCTCCCCGGATCGACGAACGTCCTCCGCGAGGACCCGAAAAAGGCCGGCGTCCTCTACTGCGGTACGGACCTCGGACCCTATGTCTCGACCGACGGCGGCAAGACCTGGGCCTATCTCGGCGTCGGGATGCCGAACGTGGCCGTCTGGGACATCCAGATCCATCCCCGGGACAACGTCATCGTGGCCGCGACCAACGGTCGGGGCATGTGGGTGATCGACGACGCGTCGGCGGTCCAGAAATAATGAGCGGCGCCTACGGGAATCTCGTTCGGGGGGCGATCGTCGCCGTCCTGGCCTTCGCTCCGTTCGGCCGGGCCGACATCCTCGAACAGGGCCGGCCCCTCAAGATCCAGGACCGCGTTCCGCCGAAGGCCTATGCCTTCACCCTGCGCGACGTCCGCCTCCTCGACAGCGCCTTCAAGAAGGCCATGGACCTCGACGCCGCCTACATCATGGCCCTGGACATGGACCGGCTGCTGTCCCGATTCCGCCAGTTCGCCGGGCTCAAGCCCAAGGCCCCCGAATACGGCGGCTGGGAGAGCCAGACGATCTCGGGCCACACGCTCGGCCATTATCTCACGGCGGTCGCCAAGCTCTACGAGGCGACTTCGGACGAACGGGTGAAGGACCGCATCGTCTACATCGTCGGCGAGCTCCAGGCCTGCCAGAAGGCCTGGGGCACCGGCTTCGTCGGCGGGTTCCCCCGGTCGAAGGAGGTCTTCGCCGAGATCAAGGCGGGCAACATCCGGACCGCGGGCTTCGACCTGAACGGTCTGTGGGTGCCCTGGTACGTCCAGCACAAACTGTACATGGGCCTGATCGACGCCTATTACGCCACGGGCGACGAGCGGATCAAGCTCATTCTCACCGGGTCCACGGACTGGGCCTGGGACGTCGTCGGCGGGCTGAACGACGAGCAATTCCAGCGCATGCTGAACTGCGAGCACGGCGGCATCAACGAGGCCTTCGCCGAGATCTACGCCTTGACCGGTTACGAGAAGACCCTGAAGCTGGCCGAGCGGTTCTATCACAAGCGCATCCTCGACCCGCTCTCCCAGAAAAAGGACATCCTGTCCGGCCTCCACGGCAATACGAATTTTCCGAAGCTTATCGGCCTGGCCCGGCTCTATCAACTGACCGGCAAGCCCGAGTACTTCACGGCGGCCGCGTTCTTCTGGGAGAGGGTCGTCAACGACCGGACCTACGCCACGGGCGGCAACACGGACGAGGAGTATTTCTTCCCGCCCGAGGACTTCGCCCGCCACCTGACCAGCCATACGACCGAATCGTGTAACACTTACAACATGCTCAAGCTGACCCGGCAGCTCTTCGCCCAGGATCCTCGGGCCGAGCGGTTCGACTACTACGAGCGGGCGCTTTACAACCACATCCTGGGCATGCAGGACCCCGTCCAGGGGATGTTCACCTACTTCACGCCCCTCCGCCCCGGCGGCTTCAAGGTCTACTGCACGCCGTTCGACTCCTTCTGGTGCTGCACGGGCTCGAACCTCGAGAACCACGTCAAGTACGGCGACAGCATCTATTTTTACGACGACAAGAGCCTGTTCGTGAACCTCTATATCCCCTCGGTCCTCGATTTCAAGAAGAAGGGCCTGACCGTCATCCTGCAAACCCGCTATCCCGAGGACGGTACTGTGCGCCTCGAGATGCAGACGGACAAGCCGGTCAAGCTGGCCCTCAAGCTCCGCCGTCCGAAATGGGCCGTAGACGCGGTCGAGGTTCTGGTTAACGGGAAGCCGTTCGCGGCGTCCGCGACGTCTGCGACGACCAGGTCATCTCTGATGACCGAGTCGACCAGGTCGTCTTTGACGACCGAGTCGACCGGCGCGCCGGGAGATTACCTGGTCGTCGACCGGACCTGGGGCCACGGGGACGAAGTCCGGCTCCGCCTGCCGGTGAAGCTCCGGACCGAGATGCTACCGGGCGCCCCGAACGTCGTCGCCTTCTTCTATGGCCCGACGCTGCTCGCCGGCGGCCTGGGGAAGGACGGCCTCGAATCGCTCAGCCCCTGGACCAAGACCCGGACGGACTACGACCAGGTGCCCACCCCGCCGGCGCCCGTCATCGTGGCCGCGGACGAGGATCTCGGCTCGTTCGTCCGGCCGGCGGCCGAACCTGGGACGTTCGTCCTGGAGGGCGGCGTCCTGCGCACGCCGGGCAAGGTCACGACCCCCTCGATCACCCTCGTCCCGTTCTCCAAGATGCACTTCCAGCGCTACGCGGTCTATTGGAACAAGTGCGGCGACGAGGAGTGGCGGAAGATCCGGAAGGACTACGAAGCCGAACAGGCGCGGCTGCGGGCCCTCGAAGCCCGGACGGTCGATGCCGTGCGGCTTGGCGAGATGCAGCCCGAGCGCGAGCACAACCTGGCGAGCGACAAGTCGCGGGCCGGGGATATGCAGAACCGGAAATGGCGCGACGCGAACGACGGCGGCTGGTTCGCCTTCGACCTGAAAGCCGCGGACGGCCCGCTCGAGCTCCTGTGCACCTATTGGGGCGGCGACCGGGACCGGACCTTCGACATCCTGATCGACGACGTCAAGATCGCCTCCGAAACGATCAACGCCAATGCGCCCGGGAAATTCTACGACGCTGTCTACAAGCTGCCGGCCGACCTCGTGAAGGGCAAAGCCGCGATCAAGGTGAAATTTTCCGTTCCCGCGGGCCGGCGGGGCGGACGGGTGGCCGGCTGCCGGCTGATGCGGCCGGAGAAATAGGGGAGAGGCCGCCATGCCGGACTTCGCGTTCCGCCCTCGCGAATATCGGCCGTCCGACCTGCCGCAGATGCTGGACCTCGTCCGCGAGCTCGAGGCCGAATTGGCCCGGACGTTCAAGGACGTGCAGATCCAGACGGGTGTCGACGAATATGCCGAGCACTACCTCAAGCCCGCCACGAAATACAAGACGTTCGTGGCCGAATCCGAAGGCCGGCTCATCGGCTACCTGATCGGCTATCCGTCGGTCGGGGCGCCGGAAGTGGACAACACGTTCGACATCGTGCCGGTCTCGCCCGGCTGGACCCCCCCCGAGTTCTACATTCAGATCACGTTCGTCTCCCCGCCCTGCCGGAACCGGGGCGTGTCCAAAGCGCTCCATCGACTGATCATCGACTACGCCCGGGCGCAGGGCCACAAGGAGATCTACGCCGTCATCGCCAAGTGGAACATCCCGGAAATCAGCGTCGTCCGGTCGTTCGGCTTCACGATGACGGACCTGGGCTATCGCTATCGATTCTCCCTGAAGTTCTGAGGAGCGCCGTTCCAAGTTGCCTACCGGCCGGATTCCCCCTATAATGCGGGACGAAGACTCCGTTCGACCCATGCGATACCGAGGACAGACATTCTGGCGCAAGCGCCGCGACAAGATCCTGAAGGAGCGGGTCGACGTCCGCGGTAGGGCGCTCGACGTCGGCTGCGGCTGGCGGCGGTTCGGCTGGACCGCCCTCCGGGTCGACATCGACCCCGAATTCCGGCCCGACGTCGTCGGCGACATCGAAGGGCCGCTCGGGCTGCGCGACGCGAGCTTCGACACCGTCCTCGTGCTCGACGTCCTGGAGCACGTCCGGCGGCCGTTCCGGGCCGTCGACGAGATCCGGCGCGTCCTCAAGCCCGGCGGGCGGCTCTATCTCACGGTACCCTTCTGCTACCCCCGCCACGGTGTCGAATACTACCGGTTCAGCGAGCTCGCGCTGCGGGACATGCTCGACGGGTTCGATGTGGAGATCGTGCCGGTCGTCAAGGGCCGGTTCGCGAAGTTCGTCCGGAACTGCTTCCCCGGCGAGACGATCGTCGAGGGCTACTTCGTCGCGGCGACGAAAACGGGCCCGGGCGCGGCGTAGGGACGGGCATGGCCGAAACCTCCTCCCTCACGCCGATGATGGAGCAGTATTTCCGGATCAAGAACGAGTACCGGGACACGCTGCTCTTCTTCCGGCTGGGCGATTTCTACGAGATGTTCTTCGAGGACGCCCAGATCGGCTCCCGGGTCCTAGAAATCGCCCTCACGTCGCGGCAGAAGGTTCCGATGTGCGGCGTGCCCCATCACGCGGTCGACTCCTACCTGGCCAAGCTCCTGCGTCGGGGCTACAAAGTCGCCGTCTGCGATCAGGTCGAGGACCCGCGGACGGCCAAAGGCGTCGTCAAGAGGGAGGTCATCAAGGTCCTCACGCCCGGGACCGCGGTCGAGGTGGACCTCGAGGGGGCGAAGGACAGCGTGTTCATCGCCGGAGTGCACGCCGGCGCGGAGGGCTGGGGCTTGGCCCTGATCGACCTCGCCTCGGGCGAGATGCGCGTCACCGAGCGCGACGCCCCGGACCGGGAAGGCCTCCTCGACGAGCTGTTCAAGGCCTCGCCGAAGGAAATCGTCTTCGCCGAAGGCGATGCCGAGGGAATCTCCGAGCTCCTCGGCGGCGGCGACCTCAAATCCGTCGTCCGGAGCCCGGTCGAGGACTGGGCCTTCGACCCCGCCCAGGCCTCATCCGACCTCCTCGCCCATTTCGGGGTGAAATCCCTGGCCGGGTTCGGGCTCGAGGACCGGCCGCGGGCCGTGGCGGCCGCCGGCGGCCTTCTCCATTATTTGAAGAAGGTCCGCAAAGACTCGCTGGCGCTCGTCCACAAGCTGTCCTTCTTCCACGACGCGGATTACCTGGTCCTCGACACGCCGACCATCCGCAACCTCGAGCTCACCCGCAATCTCCGGGACGGGCGCGCGGACGACACGCTCCTCGACGTCATCGATTACACCGTGACGCCCATGGGAGGGCGCCTCCTGAAGGCCTGGCTGCTCCGGCCCCTTCTCGACGGCGCGGCGATCGAGGCGCGCCTGGACGCGGTCGGCGAGTGGCTCGGGGCCACGATCGCCCGCGAGGAATTCCGCGAATCTCTCAAGGGGGTCCTGGACCTCGAGCGGCTGACCGGAAAGATCTCCCTCGCGGCTGCCCATCCGCGCGACTTGGGAGCCCTGAAGAAGTCGCTCCAGCCCCTGCCGCAGGTCCCGGCGCGCCTCGCGGCCTTTTCCTCGGCGACGCTCCGGGCCGTCCGCGAGCGCTGGGACGACGGCCGGGACATCGCCGCGCTCATCGACAAAGCCATCCTCGACGAGCCCGCGTTTCTGCTGACCGAAGGCGGCATCATCAAGGACGGCTTCCATCCCGAGCTCGATGAGCTCCGGTCGGTCAGCCGGTCCGGGAAGTCGTTCATCAGCCTGCTCGAGAAGCGCGAGCGGGAGCGGACGGGCATCGGCTCGCTCAAGGTCCGCTACAACAAGGTCTTCAGCTACTACATCGAGGTGACCAAGGCCAACCTCGGCCAGGTCCCGGCCGATTACGTCCGCAAACAGACGCTGGTCGGATCGGAGCGCTTCTTCACGCCCGAGCTCAAGGATTATGAGGAGAAGGTCCTCCACGCGGAGGAGCGCATCGGCGAGCTCGAGCACAAGCTGTTCGCCGAAGTGCGGGAGGCGGTCGCCCGGGAGACGCCGCGGCTGCATCGGATCGCGTCCGACGTGGCCCTCCTCGACGTTCTGGCCGGCCTGGCCGAGCTCGCCTCGCGCCGGGCCTACACCCGCCCCGGCATCAACGGCGGCGACACCCTGCGGATCCGGGACGGCCGCCACCCGGTTATCGAGGCGACCCGGAGCGAGGTCTTCATCCCCAACGACACGGACCTCGACCGGAACGAGGCCCAGATCCTGATCATCACCGGCCCCAACATGGGCGGGAAGTCCACCTACCTCCGCCAGGTCGCGCTGATCACGATCCTGGCCCAGATGGGATCGTTCGTTCCGGCCCGCGAGTGCGCGATCGGGACCGTGGACCGGATCTTCACCCGGATCGGCGCCACCGATTTCCTGAGCGCCGGCCAGTCGACGTTCATGGTCGAGATGCTGGAGACGGCCAACATCCTGAACAACGCCACGCCCCGGAGCCTGATCCTCCTCGACGAGATCGGCCGGGGGACGAGCACGTTCGACGGGTTGAGCATCGCCTGGGCCGTGGCCGAATACCTGCACGAGAACGAGGCCGTCCGGGCCAAGACCCTCTTCGCCACGCACTACCACGAGCTGACCGAGCTCGCCCTGACGCTGAAGCGGATCCGGAACCACCACGTGGCGGTCAAGGAATGGAAGGAGGACATCGTCTTCCTGCGGAAGATCGTGGCCGGGCCCTCCGACCAGAGCTACGGGATCCATGTGGCGAAGCTCGCCGGCATCCCGCGCGACGTGGTCGCCCGGGCGCGCGAAATCCTGTTCAACCTGGAGAAGCAGGAGCTCGACGAGGCGGGCCAGCCCCGGATCGGCTACCGGACGTCGAAGAAGCGGGACCCCAACCAGACGCTCCTCTTCGCGGAGGACCGCGAGCAGGAAATTTTCCGGGAGATCAAAAAGGAACTCGCCGACTGCGATATCGCGGCCCTTGCCCCCCTGGCCGCGCTCAATCTTCTCGCCCGCCTGGTCGAGAAGCTGCGTCAGTAGCTGTCCACGTCCTTCTCGAGTTCGAACTCGCCCTCTTCGTCGTCCGCGTCCTCGTCATCCTCTTCGAACTCGCCCTCTTCCTCGAAGGGAGCCTCGCCATCCTCTTCCTTGCGCTCTTCGATCGCCGCCTCGAACTCGTCCTTGTCCTCGTAGCGCCGCAGGGCGTTGGCTGTCGAGTCGCTGTAGACGAGTTCGAGGAAATCATCCTCGATCCGGCAGAAGACGGACATGTTGTGGCTGGTCTGGAGGTTGCCGACGGTCTCTACGACTTCCGCTTTCTTCTTGATTGCGTCCAGCGTGACCCAGCTCGAAATTTCGATCTCTTCCATACGCAGCTCCATGTTCTCCCAAATCCAAAAATAGCCATTTTTGGTTCTTTGTCAAGGGGGATCGGAGAATTTGCCCGCGGCACGCGCGGGGGGCGCCTCCGCCGTGAATTTGACAAGCGGCGGGAATTCTTGTAATCAGGAAGGGATGGAACTCCAGGAGTCCAGGATGAAAAAAATCTGCGCGGCGCTTCTCGCCCTCGCGGCGCTTCTTGTGTTCGGCCCGCCTGTCTTCGGAAACGGCCTGAACCTCAACAGCCTCGGCACGCGCGCCCTGAGCATGGGCGGCGCCTTCGTCGGCCTGGCCGACGATTTCACGTCCGTCTTCTGGAATCCGGCCGGCCTCGCCCGGATCCGGACGGCGACGTTCGGCATCGCGGGCTCGGACATCATTCCGTCCGGGACCTACACCTTGACCGTCCCGCCTCCTTACGGGACGGGGACGATCATCGACACGCGGACCTTGACCCAGCATTACCTCGGCGGGATCGCGGCCTACGTCCATCCGATCAGCCCGGACCTCGTCGCCGCGATCGGCGTCTTCACGCCGTCCGGGCTGGGGGCCAGCTGGGACGGCACCAAGATGTCCGCCGTCTCCGGCGGCCGGACGGACATCGAATGGAAGAGCCGGGTCGGCCTCGTCACGATCGCGCCGACGCTGGCCTACCGGGCCGGCGACGCGTTCTCGATCGGCGCCTCCCTGAACCTCAACTACGGGATGTTCGACACGTCCATGTACGCTGGGACCGCGGACCTGACGCCGCTCGGGCTGGCGTACCCGGCCTTCGACCTCGGCCAATACCAGGAAAGCGAGACGGGCTGGGGGCTGGGCGCGACGCTCGGGGTCCAGTTCCGGCCGAGCGCCACGCTGAGCTTCGGGGCCGTCCTCCGCACGGCCAGCACCGTGAAGTTCCGCGGGTCGGCCACCATTGCCAATATCGCCTCCCTCCAGGCCAAGGGCGAGTCCGACATGCGGCGCGAAGTGACCTGGCCGATGTGGATCGCGGCCGGCGCGGCCGTCGTCCCCCTGGACGGCCTGACGCTGACGGCCGACATCCAGTGGACGCAGTGGTCGAAGATCCAAAGCATCACCACGAGCTACCTCGACCCGACGTGGGAGGCGCTGATGACGGCCAACGGCCGGAACGTGCTGCCGATGGCCTGGCAGGACGCGCTCCAGCTCCGCTTCGGCGCCGAGTACCGCGCCTCGGCCGACCTCGTCCTCCGGGCCGGATTCTATGTCGACCCGTCGGCCGCCCCGGACAAGACCATGAACATCCTCCTGCCGAATTACGACTTCAAGGGGATCACGCTCGGGGCGGGCTACAACCTCGGGTCCCTCACTCTCGATTTCGGCCTCGAATACCTGATCGGCGCCGAGCGATCGATCAACCCCGCTCTGGTCGCGACCGATCCGGCCTACGCCTATGCCGTGCCGGGCGTCTACCGGATGAAGATCCTGGTGCCCAGCCTCTCGGTGACGTACAGATTCGATTGAGCGCGGCGCGGAGGGCCGGGACGTGTGATATAATAATAAAGAAGGATCATGCCGGGAATCCGGACCAGCCATAGGGCGCGGTATCCCGACATCCTACAAGGAGGATGACATGAACCTGAGACGATCTCTCATCACGTGTTTTGCAATGCTGGCCCTAGTTCCCCTCTTCCTCGCGGCCCAGGCAAAGCCCGCTCCCGACTCCGTCGAGGCGGCCGCCTGGATCACCCACGTGGAAGGACGGGTCTTCTTCCAGAATTTCGAAAAGGCCGAAGCCGATATGGCCGTCAAGCCGGGCGACGAGCTCAATACCCAAAAAGGCCGGATCGAGATCGAGCTCGGCGAAGGGAATTGGATCCGGCTCGACCATAATACCCGGGTCGTGTTCACCGACATCCAAAAGGACTCCGCCACGCTGAGCCTGTGGGAGGGAAGCCTTTATCTTCATCTGAAAAACCAAGCCGTCAAGATCCGGAGCTCCCAGGAAGAGCACCTCTTCCTGGACAAAGGGCTGGTCCGGATCGATATCGACCAGAACAAAACGAAAATCCTCAAAGACCCCCGCGTCGCGGACGATTTCGACGGTTGGAGCCGGAGCCGCGACGAGGCGCTGGCCTCGAGCGAACCGGAGGCCGGACGCTATCGGTCGCCCTGGTTCTATGGAGGGGCGTTCTCTCCGTTCTGGCCCTGGTCGCCGTTTGACTGGTATGGAGGGTTCTATCCTTACTGGTCCTCTTGGAGTCCGTTCCTCTGGTCCTATTATTCCTGGCCGTCCTGGTACTTCGGTTGGAATCCGTTCTGGTACGGCAATCCTTGGTCCTACGGCTACGGCTCGTATTTTGGGGGATTCTACGGCGGCGCGTATGGCCGTTACGGCCGGAATTACCGCGACGACCGGGTAGGCCGTAACGGTCGTCCCATCGACCGGGTGATCGGGAGGGACCAGATCCGGCGGCCGCAGGGCCTCGAAGGGGGATCGACGCGTACACTCCGGCCCGGTTCGTCCACAGGGAATACCACCGTCGCCATCTATCCGTCGAGGACTCCGACCCGGGCCATCCGGCCATCGTCGGCTCCCTCCGGCTCCCGGACGGCGTCCGGATCCATCCGATCGGGTTCGGCGCGGTCCATCTCGCCCCGCTCCTCCGCCCGTCCGAGCGGGAGGTCATCTTCGGGATCTTCCGTTTCCCGTTCCGGCGGCACATCCCGCGCCGGAGGGGGACGAAGGAGATAGACCGGCTGAGCCGGGCGGTTTTCGGATTTGTTGGGGGACGCCCTTATCAAGAACTCCGAGGAGGTGAAGAGATGAGGCGACGCCGCGCGCTATGGATCGGGTTGATTATCCTGATGGCCGTCCTTTCCTGGAGTTGCGCCCCCGGGCCGAACGCCCTGGAAAAAACGGCGGACGCCGGCGGAAACGTGGCGGGTTTCTGGATGGGAATCTGGCACGGCCTCATCTCGCCCGTCACCTTCATCATTTCCCTTTTCTCGAAAGACATCCGCTTCTATGAAGTCCACAACGCCGGCGGCTGGTACAATTTCGGATTCGTCCTCGGGGCCGGGCTGTTCCTGGGCGGCGGCATTTTCGGCCGGAAAAGCCGGAAGAAGTATTAGCTCGCGGACGATTGCTGCGGAACGGTTCAGGGGAGGGGGGAATGGCGAGGGAGGGAATTGAACCCCCGACGCAGGGATTTTCAGTCCCTCGCTCTACCGACTGAGCTACCTCGCCTGGTTCGTCAATACGGGCCGCATTATATCCAATCGTTGGGTCCGATTCAATAGCTTTTTTCATCCGGTCCTGGTCTGCGTGGACTTGACGGAAAGCGGAGAGCGGGGGAAAAGCAGCCCTTTCCCTCGGTTGGTCAGCTTAACAATCTTTTACAATGTTTTGACATTTCGGGAGAGATATTTGCTAAGATTCGAGCAGGGAACAAGACGTGGCGCTCTCAGTCGCTCGAGGAATATCCGGACGACGCAGAATCGTCCTGATTGTCTTAATATCCGTCATTCTCCCTTCGCTCGTTGTCGGCTATCTGGGATTCAATTCCATTTCGAGACGACGGGAAGCGGCCCGCAAACTCTACGGCATGAGCCTCTATCTTTCCGGCGAAGCGGCCCTGAAATCCATCGAAGACAGGATCCGCGGCCTCGAACGGGACAGGCTCGCCGGAGGAAAGGAAGCGTCCTCGGAAGCGGGCGCGGACCGGACATTTTTTCTCTCAGCCGATTATAAGATCCTGAATCCGGAAATCGCAAAGAAGGACGAAGCCCCGTTCTCCTGTTCCGACAGGGCGGATGGTCGAGCGGGCGGACGCTATTGGGCCGAAGCGGAGAAGGCGGAATTCCAAAAAAAGGATTTTCGGCTTTCCGCAGAATTGTATGGAAAAGCGGCCGAGGCTTCAACCTCGGACCGGTGCCGGGCCCTGGCCAGGATGGCGCGGGGCCGGTGCCGGATCGCGCTCCAGGATTATTCAGGGGCTCTCGCGGACTTCGATGAATTGGCCGCCAGATACGGGCGGCTGAGGGATTCCTCCGGCCATCCCTTTGGGATCATCGCCGCGATGCGAATCGCGGACATCGAAGGCCTCCGGGGAAACGAGGAGCGGAGATCGTCCATCCTGATCGAGTTGTGGGGAAAAATCGATGAGGGGGCATGGCCGATCGATCTGGCCGGATATCAATTTTTCCGGTCCGAGATCGAGGGCGCCCTCGAGCCGCGAATCAAGGATCATCGTTACCCGGATCTCGAAAAGACTTATCATCTTGTAAAGAAACGCGCGACGGGATTCCAGGAAGACCTGCGATTTCGCGATCTTCTCCAGACCTCGATCGTGCTCCGGATCAAGGAAGCTTCCGCCCTCGATCCTTCAATCTCCCGAGACCGCCCGGGACGCTTTCTTCTGCCCGGCGAAAGAAGCGCCTATCTCGTTTCCTTCGCTCCCGTCCCGGCCTCGGGCGCGGGAGGCCCGGCGATCGCCGGCGTTTGTTGGGAAACCACATCGCTCATCCGATCGATCGTTCCGTCCGTCCTGGGAGCCCTGGAAAAAAGTTCGGGCGCGACTTTGAGTCTCATGGATACCGCGGGAAAAAATATCCTCGTCGAGGGCCAAGGGGGATCTGCGGGCATTCCCGCGACCGTGGCTGGCGCGATCCCGTTTTCGTTCAGGGAATTTCCGCTGCCGTTCAAGCTGATCGTATCTCAGCCCGCCATGCTCGATTTTGGCCGTGCGGCGGCCCGGGAAAATGTCTTTTATGTCCTGCTTATTTTGATCGTGGTTGTCCTCATGGCAGTTGGGGCCGGTCTTGTCATCCGAGATATCTCCCGCGAAGCCCAACTCACGACCCGGAAGACGGAATTCGTCCATACGATCTCCCATGAGCTTAAGACACCGCTGACGCTCATTCGGCTGTATGCCGAAACGTTGGAACAGAGACCGAACCTGGGCGATCCTGAAAAGAAGGATGCCTTGAAGATCATCGCCAAGGAGAGCGAACGGTTGTCCCATTTGATTAACAACGTTCTTGATTTTTCGAGGATCGAGATGGGGCGGAAGGAATTCGATTTTCGGCTCGGAGACCTAGCTGCCGCAGTGAGAGAAACCGTGGAATCCTATCGCTATCACCTGGAAAAGAAAGGTTTCCCGATCCGGGAGGACATCGCGGCCGATCTTCCGGCCGTGCGGTTCGACCGCGAAGCGATCGCCAGCGTCGTCGTCAATTTATTGAGCAACGCCATGAAATTCTCGCCGAACGAGAAGGACGTCGGCATCCGTCTTTCGCTCGAGAACGGACAAGCCGTTCTCCGGATCGCCGACAAAGGGAGCGGGATCGCCCCGGCGGACCTGCCGCGGATTTTCGACAAATTCTACCGCGGCGGGAACGATCCGTCCGGAGGCGTGGGCGGGAGCGGCCTGGGCCTGACCCTGGTCAAGCACATCGTCGAAGCCCATGGCGGCCAGGTCGAGGCGAGGAGCGATGGCGGGAAAGGGAGCGAGTTCTCCGTCTTCCTGCCGATTCTGGCCGAGCCGGGAGAATGAAGGCCATGAACGAAAAGATTCTGATCGTCGAAGATGAAGAGGACTTGGCCAAGGGTCTCAAGCTCAACCTGGCGGATGAAGGCTATGAGATCATTCTGGCCGCGAACGGCAAGCAGGGTTTGCGCCTCGCCTTGACGGAGGCGCCCGATCTCGTCCTTCTCGACATCCGCATGCCGGAGATGGACGGACTGGAGGTCTGTCGGGAGATCCGGAAGACCGGGTCCGGGATCCCGATCCTCATGTTGACCGCCAAAGGGGAGGAGACGGACAAGGTTGTCGGATTGGAGATCGGGGCCGACGATTACATGATCAAGCCGTTCGGGCTTCGGGAGCTGCAGGCGAGGATCAAGGCTTTGCTGCGGCGGTCGAAGGCGGGCGGTCGGACGGCGGGATCCCACCATCGGATCGGCGGCTGCGAAGTGGATCTCGCCGCGTTCAAAGTCCAACGAAAAGGGAAATGGACGGACGTCTCGTCCCTGGAAATGAGCATCCTCAAGCACTTGATCGAACACGCGGGCGAGGTCGTCACCCGGGACGCGCTGCTTGAAAAGATCTGGGGATATGAAAGATTCCCGACGACCCGGACGGTCGACAATCATATCCTGAAATTGAGAAAGAAGATCGAGGAGGATCCGGCCCATCCGAAGCACATCCTGTCCGTCTATGGCGAAGGGTATCGGCTTGTCTGACAATCTTTTACACTTCCTTGACAACTTCGACGGATCAACCGGCTATATTGGGAATGCAAAAGGAATGTTGTCGGAAAGGAGCCGGATGATGAGAACAAAAATCATGGGGGTGGGGGCGGTCTTCTTCAGCTTTCTTCTGGCGTTCGGAGCCCAGAACGCGCCGGACGCGAAGGCCCTGTTCGAAAAGGCCAAGTACACGATGGAAAGCCTCGGGGATCTCGAGGGGGCCATAAAGCTTTTTCGGGAGATCATTCAGAAATTCCCAAAGGAACGCGAGTCCGCCGCGAAATCCCAGCTTTATATCGGTCTATGTTACGAAAAGGCCGGTGTGACGGAAGCCAAGAAAGCCTTTCAGTCGGTCATCAACGATTATCCCGAACAATCCGAAACGGTGAGGATCGCCCGGGAAAAACTCGCCGTGATGACCTCGGGGGCGGCTGCTGCCATTCCCAAACCGACCGGACTCCAGGTGCGCAAAGTCTTGGCAGATGCCTCCGGCGTCGGTGAGGTCTTGACCGCGGATGGCAAGTACATCAGAGGTATCGACTGGGACACGGGTGACGTGGTCCAGTTCGACGTTGCCAGCGGACAGAGGAGCCGAATCACAAATAAGGGGTCCTGGAGCAAGACTGAGGGGAACCTCGAGGACCAAGCGTTCTCACGCGACGGAAAACAAATCGCATACAACGCCGAAGTCCTTTCGGGTGCGAAGGACTGGCTCTATCCACTGCGGATTAGAAACCTGGATGGTTCGGGCTTTCGCACACTTTACAGTGAAAAAGGTTCTTACGTCGTACCCTTGGACTGGTCGCCTGACGCAGGGTCCATCCTTGCACTTCGCGATCGTAACAAGGCGACTGAACTAACGGTGATCTCGACAGCGGACGGCTCGGTGCGCGTCCTGAGGAGTATTACTTCGAGCTGGTACTCGTTTCAAGGGGCCAGTTTCTCGCCCGATGGGCGATTTGTCGCGTTCAGTCTCGTGCGTGAGGGCAGCCCATCCCATGGCGATGTCTTCCTCATGACCGCCGATGGCCGGAATGAGGTCGTTGTTGCCGGGCATCCCGCGGAGGATGAAATGCTTCGATGGACACCGGACGGGAGGAGCCTTGTCTTCCTCAGCGACCGCTCGGGGACGTGGGACATCTGGACCGTCCACCTCACCGGGGGGAAGCAGCAGGGAGAACCAGAACTGCTGAAAAAGGACTTCGGAAATGATTCAGAGGTTCTTGGCTTTGCACCCGACGGCTCTCTTTATTACAAGACTCACACCTCTTCAGGTGGCCTCTACAACGGTGCGCTCGACCTTGAAACCGGAAAGGTCCTTGTGCCGCCCGCGCCGGTCACGACGCGGTATACCGGCCCAACGATCCAACCAACATGGTCGCCCGACGGCAGGAACTTGCTCTACATTTCAAGTTGGGGCGGGGGTCCCGGACACAACATCCTCACGATCCGGTCCGTCGCAACCGGGGAAGAGCGCTTTCTGTCGCCGCGTCTTCGTGGCGTGAACCAGATCTCCTGGGCGCCAGACGGCCGTTCCGTCATCGCTATCGGGATTACGGAGACGGGAAATGGAATCTTCCGAATTGACACTGAGACAAGCGGGATCACTAAGTTGGCAGATGGAGGCCTGGCCCCCAGGCTCTGCCCGGATGGGAAGACCCTGGTGTTCGTGAAGGGGGAGACTGGGGGGCCGGGGCCAATCATCACGAAACGCAACCTCGACACCGGTGAGGAGTCGGAAGTTGTCCTAATAAGGGGAATCAACTACGACCTCTCGCCGGACGGCCGGGAAGTGGTGTTCCAGGTGGACGGCGCTGTAAAGGCCGTGTCCCTCAACGGAGGGGAGCCGCGGGAGCTCTTTCACGGTTCGGGGGACCCCAAGTGGACGAGGGACGGCCGTTACATCATCGTCCGGGCAAGCGGTACACTCTGGCGGGTTCCGGCGCAGGGCGGGACGCCGCTGAAGCTGGACCTCGCGGTTCCAAAAATGATGTTCTTCACGCTTCACCCGGACAACCGCCGCTTTGCGTTCTTCGTCATTGAGGAGTCCAAGAGCGAGCTGTGGGTGATGGAGAACTTTCTGCCGGCGTCGAAAGTCGCCAAGTAGCCGCGAGAAGCGGGGACTGAAAACAAGGCAGGCGTCGAGTCGCGGCGCCTGCCTTGCGCCTTACTGCACCCCTGTTGCCGGTGACGAAGGCGACACTCTTTAGCAGTCTTGGAAGTGCCGCGCAGCCCGGCCTGCGGTTGTCAAATCCTTCCCTCAATCCTTTCTCAAGAAAGTCCTTAAGGACCCGAGCCCGCGTCGCCTAGGCGCGCGGCCCGCTTTTTGCTAGAATAGCCGCGATTGGATTCGCCTCCGTGAAAATCGCCGCCCTCCTGCCCCACGTCGAGGTCTTCGGCGGGGTCCGCCGCTACCTCGAGCTCGGCAACGAATTCGTCCGGCGCGGCCATGCGTTCGCCCTCTTCCATCCCGACGGCGGCCGGCCCGCGTGGTTCGATTTCCGGGGCGAGATCCGTCCGTTCTCCCGGCTCGGAGAGGAGGCCTTCGACATCGGCCTGTGCAGCGAATATTCCGTATTGCCCCGCTTCGGGGAGCTGCGGGCCCGGACGAAATATTTCTATTTCGTCCTCGAAGGGCACAAGGAGGAGAAAGCGGTCGCCTCCCGGACCGACCTCCTCTTCCTCGGGAACTCCGAGGGGATCTGCCGCCGCATGGAGCGCAAGTACGGCCTCGTCTGCCGCCGGGCGCCGGGCGGCGTGAACCTCGACGTCTTCCACCCCCTCCCCGGAAAGCCGGCACACGACGCGCTCACCGTCCTCTGCTACGGCCGGATTGGCAAGCGGCGCAAGGGCGTCCGGCTGGCGATCCGGGCCGTCGAAAGGCTCCGGCGCGAATTCCCGGCGGTCTGCCTGGTCCTCTTCGACGCGCTCGTCGGCCGCGACCGGCGCGACCCGCGTCCGCTCATCCGGTCCCGCGTCCCCCTCGAATTCCACCTCGACCTTCCGCAGGACAAGATGGCCTGGTTGTTTGCCCAGGCCGACATCTTCCTCATGGCCGAGCAGCGCGCCGGCTGGTCGAACACTTCGGCCGAGGCCATGGCCTGCCGGCTGCCCGTCGTCTGCACCCGGAGCGGAACGCGGGATTTCGCCTTCGACGGCCGGACCGCCCTCGTCGCCCCCCTGCCGCTGCCGTTCCTTTTGGCCCGCCGGCTCCGGAAGCTGGCCCGGGATCCGGAGCTCCGCGAGCGGCTGGCCGAGGCCGGCTATCGGAAGATCCGGGAGTTCGCCTGGCCGGCGTCGGCGGAGCGGCTGCTCGAGATTTTCGGGGAAAACTTGGGGAAAACCCAAATTGAAACAAGTCGTTCATTATGATATTCTTAGCCATCCGACTTCGATGAAAGCCAAGAAACGATTCAAGCTCGCCCTCCTCGGTACGGACTCGCTCCGGGGCAAGGCGGTCTAACCGGAGTCCGATGTTCGCCCTCCTCAAGCTGACCCTCCGAGAGAAGAAATGGGTCACCCTGGCCCTGGCCTCCACGCTCTTCGTCGCGCTGTTCACCTACGTCTTCGTCGACCTCGTCCAGCCGATCATCGACGATATGCTCCGGCTGGCGCCCCAGAGCGCTGCTCCCGCCACGGGCCGGGCCTTGGACATCCTCTGGAACTTCCTTCGCATCAGCCGACAGGACATCCGCAGCGCCCTGCCCTTCGTCCTGGTGATCGTCATCTTTGGGAAGGGGCTGTTCACCTTCTTCTCGTCGCTCTGTATGAAGGTCGTCGGCAACAAGATCGTCAAGACCATGCGCGACGACCTCTACGCCCACATCCTCCACCAGTCGTCGGCGTATTTCGACCAGGCCACGACAGGGGACCTCATGTCTAGGTTAACGAACGACGTCGAGCGCATCCGGGACGCGGTCTCGAGCGCCATGAGCGACATCATCGAGGAGGCGTTCATCCTGCTCGCCCTCCTCGTCGGGATGTTCGTCAAGGACTGGGCCCTGGCCCTTATGGCCTTCGTGGTCATGCCCCTGGCCGTCGTCCCCCTGGCTGCTTTCAGCCGCCAGCTCAAGCGGACCGGCCGGCAGAGCCAGCTCAAGATGTCGGAGATCTACAATATCCTCCACGAGACGATCACCGGCAACCGGATCGTCAAGGCCTTCACCATGGAGGCCTTCGAGCTCCGCAAGTTCCTGAAGGCCACGGCCAAGTACTACCGGATCAACATCCGCCTGTCCTGGATCTCGTCGCTCTCCTCGCCGTTCATGGAATTCATCGGCGGGGTGGTGGGCGCCTTCATCCTGTACATCGGCGCCAACCGGATCGCCCAAAACCATATCAGCCCCGGCGATTTCGGGGCCTTCGCCGCGGCCATCTTCATGATGTTCCAGCCGATCAAGCGGCTCAGCCGGGCGAACAACGTCATCCAGCAGGCCGTGCCGTGCCTCGACCGCATCCGGGAGATCCTCGAGATCCCGCCCCTCGTCCAAGACAAGCCCCACGCTTATCCGCTGCCTCCGACCCAGGGCCGCGTCCGGTTCGAAAAGGTCGGCTTTTCCTACCAACCCGGCCGCCCTGTCATATTCGACGTGGATTTCGAGGTCCTGCCCCGCCAGACCGCGGCCTTGGTGGGACTGAGCGGCGCGGGAAAGTCCACCCTGATCAACCTCCTCGCCCGCTTCTACGAGCCGAACACGGGCCGGATTACGATCGACGGGATCGACATCACCGACGTCACCCTCCATTCGCTTCGCTCCCAGATCGGACTCGTGAGCCAGGACATCGTCCTCTTCAACGACACCGTCCGGAACAACATCGCCTACGGGCTCGAGGACACGCCCCACGGCCGGATCGTCGAGGCGGCCAAGGCCGCGGAGTGCCACCGGTTCATCATGGAGCTTCCACAGGGCTACGACACGCCGATCGGGGAGCGCGGCGGCCAGCTGTCGCGCGGTCAACGGCAGCGCCTGGCGATCGCCCGGGCCCTGCTCAAAAACCCGCCCATCCTGGTCCTCGACGAAGCGACCTCGGCCCTCGACTCCGAGTCCGAGCGCCTGATCCAATCGGCCCTGGCGGCCGTCATGCGGAACCGGACGACGTTCGTCGTCGCCCACCGCCTGTCCACCATCCGGAGCGCCGACCGGATCCTGGTCGTCGACAAGGGCCGGATCGCGGAGTCGGGCTCGCACGACGAGCTCATGCGGAAGGGCGGCATTTATCGCAAGCTGCACGACCTACAATTCCCCGAAGACCAGGAGAGCCCCCGATGATCCAGAGCATGACCGGTTTCGCCGAGCGGAGCTTCGCCTCGAAGAGGCTCCGGGCGAAGGTGACCATCAAGAGCCTGAACCACCGCTTCTTCGACTGGAGCTTCAAGGGCGCGCCGATCGGCGAGCTCGAGGGCCGGCTCCGGGTCCAGTGCCAGAAGCGGATCAGCCGCGGGCGGATCGAGGCCACGCTCGACCTCGATTTCCCCGATCCCGCGAACTGGAACATTCGGATCAACGAAGGCCTGCTCGAGAAGATCCTCGTCTCGCTGAAGCGGATCTCGGCGCGGCTGGGCCAGGACGTGGCCTTCTCCGCCGAGAACCTGTTCCGGATCCCGCAGCTCGTGGAGCTCCAGCGCAAGGACCTCGCCCCGGCCGAGGCGGCTTTCCTCGAGCGCGCCTTTCTCGCCACCCTGGACGAGGTCATCCGGGCCCGCAAGGCCGAAGGCCTGAAGACCGCGGCCCAGATCCGCGTCCACGTCCGGAACGTGACGCGGGCGGTGGCCCGCGTCGAGAAGCTGGTGAAAAGGCAGCCCCGGATCGTGAAGCAGAGACTCGCCCAGAAGTTCCGGGACCTGAACGGCGCCGCTCCCCAGAACCGGGAGCGGCTGGCCGAGGAAGTGGCCTACCTGACCCAGCGCTACGACGTCGCCGAGGAGATCCAGCGCCTCAAGAGCCACCTCGACGCGGCCCTGAAGCTGCTCGCCGCTCCCAAGGGCGAGCCGGCCGGCAAAATGCTCGACTTCCTCGCCCAGGAGCTCACCCGGGAGGCCAATACCCTCAACTCCAAATCGCAGGACGCGGGCATCACCCAGGAAGGGCTCCTGATCAAGGGCGAGGTTGAGAGCATCCGCCAGCAGGTCCAGAACCTGGAGTGAAGGAGGAGACATGCTGATCGTCGTCACCGGTCCGTCGGGCAGCGGGAAATCGACCATCCTCCGCCATGTGATGCGGGATCTGCGCGGGGTCCGATTCTCGGTCTCGCACACGACCCGGCCCCGCCGCCCGTCCGAGCAGGACGGTCGGGATTACCACTTCGTGGCGAAAGGGGAGTTCGAGCGGATGGTCCGGCGTTCGGCCTTCGTCGAATGGGCGGTCGTCCACGGGAATTATTACGGGACGTCCAAGCGCGAGATCGCGGAGAAGGGGAAAGCGGGCGACGTCATCCTCGACATCGACGTCCAGGGCGCGAAGCAGGTCCAGGCGCTGGGGATCGCGGCCGCCTTCGTCTTCATCATGCCCCCCGTGTTCCGGGAGCTGAAGCGGCGGCTCAAGGAGCGGGGCGAGGACAAGCCCGACGTCATCGAACGGCGGCTCCGGACGGCCCGCCGGGAGATCACGCAGGCCTCCCACTTCGACTACGTCGTGATCAACGACAAGCTCGACCGGGCGGTGCTCGAGCTCGAATCGATCATCCTCGCCACGCGCTGCCGGCTGGCCGTGCGCCGGGACCAGGTCCGGACGATCCAACGGAGCTTCGAATGATAGACCCTTCCTGCCCAGACGGGGGAAGGGAGGCCGGGGCAGATCGGGGTGAAGCGACCATGGCCAAGATCGCGCTAGGCGTCACGTCGTCCGTCAGCATCTACAAGGCCTGCGAGGTCCTGCGCGGGTTCCAGAAGGCCGGCTACGAGGTCCAAGTCCTCATGACCCGAAACGCGGCCCGGCTGATCTCGCCGCTCCTCTTCAGCTCCCTCTCCGGCCGCAAGGTCATCGTCGAGCTCTTCGCCGACGACCATCCTTGGTCGGTGGCCCACGTCGCCTTGGCCAGGGAGACCGGGCTCCTGGCCGTGGTCCCGGCGACGGCCAACATCATCGCCAAGTTCGCCCGGGGCATCGCCGACGATTTCCTATCGACGTTCTACCTGGCCGTGGAATCGCCCGTCCTGATCGCTCCGGCGATGAACGCGGCCATGTTCCTCCATCCCCGGACCCAGGCCAATGTGCGCGAGCTCCGGGCCAGGGGCGTGGAGTTCGCGGAGCCCGGCCGCGGCTACCTGGCCTGCGGCGACGAGGGCGTCGGGCGCCTGGCCGAGCCGGAGGAGATCGTGGCCCGCGGTCTGGACCTCCTTCGCCGGAGCGGATCGCTCCGGGGCCGGACCGTCCTCGTCACGGCCGGTCCGACCCGCGAATCCCTCGACCCGGTCCGGTTCCTCTCGAACCGCTCCTCGGGCAAGATGGGCTACGAGATGGCCCGCGAGGCGCTTGCCCGCGGAGCACGCGTCGTCCTCGTGACGGGGCCGGTCGCGCTCTTCCCGCCGGCGAAGGCCGAGGTCGTCCGGGTCGAAAGCGCCGCGGAGATGGAGGCGGCGGTCCTCCGGGAGTTCCCGCGGGCCGACATCGTGGTGATGGCCGCGGCTGTGGCCGATTTCGCCTTTGCTGCGCCGTCCGGCCGGAAGATCAAGAAGCCCGGCCTGCCGGAGAGCCTGGCCGTCGTTCCGACGCCCGATATCCTGAAGATGCTCGGCGCCCGGAAGGCCGCGCAGGTCCTGGTCGGTTTCGCCGCCGAGACCGAAGACCTCCGGGAGAACGCCCTGGCCAAGGTCCGGGCGAAGAACCTGGACCTCATCGTGGCCAACGACGTCTCGCGCGGCGACATCGGCTTCGAGGCCGACGACAACCAGGCCCTGCTCATCGACGCCGCGGGCCGGGTGACCCCGACCGCGAAGATGAGCAAGCGCGAGCTGAGCCGCGAAATCTGGAACGTCCTCGAGGAAATCCTTGTCCGGCGAAGCTGACCGTCCGCGGAAGGACCTCGAGGAACGCCTGAAGTTCTTTCGGGACATCGGAGCGGACTTCGTTTTCAAGCCGGAGCGCGGGATCTCCAAGGCGTCGACGGACGGCCCCGGCCTGGACGCGATCCGCGAGCAGGTCCTGGCCTGCCGGAAATGCCGGCTCGCGGAAGGCCGGACCCAGGCCGTCCCCGGCGAGGGCGACCCGGCGGCCGAATTGATGTTCGTCGGGGAAGGTCCGGGCCGGGATGAAGACCTCCAAGGCCGGCCGTTCGTCGGCCGGGCGGGCCAGCTCCTGACCAAGATCATCGCCGCCATGGGGTATGACCGGAGCCAAGTCTTCATCGCCAACATCGTCAAATGCCGGCCCCCGGACAATCGCGTCCCGCAGCGCGAAGAGGCCGAGCTCTGTACGCCCTATCTCGCCGCCCAGATCGCCGCGATCCGGCCGAAGGTGCTCGTCACCCTGGGCAAGGTCGCCACGGACTTCTTCGTCCCGCACGCGTTCGGCGGCATGACCTCGATCCGCGGCCGGTTCTACGAATGGAACGGCATCCCCGTCATGCCCACGTTCCATCCCTCCTATCTCATCCGCAACGAAGGCAACCGGGAGATCAAGAAGATGGTCTGGGACGACATGAAGCTGGTCCTGGCCCGCCTCGGCAAAGCATGACCCTGTTTGCCGACCTCGTTTTCCCCCTGCCCCTTGACCGGAGCTTCCGCTACATCGTCCCGCCGAATCTCGCGGCCCGCGTCCGGCCGGGAAAGCGCGCCCTGGCCCCGTTCGGCCGGAAGACCCTGGCCGGGTTCATCGTCGCGGTCGACGACCGTCCTCCGGACGGCCGGCTCGACCTCAAGGAAATCCGCGAAGTCCTCGATCCCGAGCCCGTCGTTTCCGACCGGACGCTGGAATTCACCCGGCGGCTGAGCGCCCGGTACGGTTCGTCGTGGGGGGAGTTCCTGCAGGCCCATCTCCCGCCGTCCCGCGAGCTCAAGACGTCCACGAAGATCAAGCTCACGGAGGAGGGCCTGGCGGCCTGGCGCGAGGGGAGGCTGTCGCCGGAGGAGACCCAGGCGGCCGGGGTTCTTGGTCCGAAGGCGTTCACCCTCCTCCACATCCGGAGGAAAACCGGGATCAAGAATCCGTCGTCGGTCGTCTCGCGCCTCCGGAAGAAAGGCCTGGTCGAGGTCCTGGAGAAGACGGTGCCGCCGGTCAAGGCGGCGAAGACGCTTCCCGCCGCGTCCGGCCCGGCCCAGCTCGAGCTCGACTTCACCGTCGGTCCGCTCTTGCGGAGTGCGCTGGCTTCGGCTCTGGCCGCCCTCGACGAACGCCGGTTCGTCCCCTGGCTCCTGTTCGGGGATGCGGATGCGAGACTGTCCGGCTACTTGGACCTCATTCTGAAGGTCCTTTCCCGTTCGCGGCAGGTCCTGGTCCTCGTCCCGGAGCTTGCGTCTTCCGTCCCGCTCCGCGAAGCCCTGGAAAGGAAGCTCGGGGAAAAGGCCGCGTATCTCCACGGCCAGATGGCGGACGGACTCCGGGAGGCCGAATGGCGGAGGATCCGGAGCGGGGAAGCGCGGGTCGTCATCGGCCCCCGCTCCGCGCTTTTTTCCCCCGCGGAAGACCCGGGATTGATCATCCTCGAGGACGAGGCGGACGAATCCTACGTCCAATCCGAAAGCCCGGCGTACGACGCCCGCCGGGCGGCTTGGATGAGCGCGGCCGACCGGGGGGCGCTCCTCGTTTACGGCTCCGAGGCTCCACGCGTCGAAGCTTATCATCGCGCCCGGGAAGGGCGCTATCTCGTTGCGCTCCCGTCCGCGGTCCCGCGGAAACCGGCCGAGCTCGTGGACGACCGGGGCGAGCGAGGCCTGGTCGCGCGGCGCGTTCTCGACCGGCTCGGGGAGAATCTCCGCGCCGGAAAGCCGGGCCTGGTCTTCCTCAACCGCCTGGGATATGCCGCCTACCTTCAATGTCCCCGCTGCGGGAACATCCCCCGCTGCGAGCGCTGCGAAATCTCGCTCTCTTATTATAAGAAGGAAGAGAAGCTTGTCTGCCGCTACTGCGGCGCTTCGCGCCCGAAAATGGCCGCATGTCCCGAATGCGGCGGCCGGGTGATGGAGCCGCGCGGGGCCGGCGTCGAGGCGGTCGAAGAGGCGCTGCGGAGAGCGTTTCCCGGCGCCCGGATCGCGAGCTTCGACAGTGCCCGCGTCCGGACCAGGTCGGCCAGGGATCAGGCGGTCCGGAGATGGGCCACGGGCGCGATCGACATCCTGCTCGGCACCGAGATGCTGGCCCACCAGGCCCTCCCGCCGGCGGCCTGTGTCGCGGTCCTCCATCCGGAAGCCCGGCTCGCACACCCGGATTTCCGATCGGCCCAAAGGACGTTCCAGTCCTTGGGACGCATGATGCACTACGCCGGACCGGAGGGAGAGATCCTCGTCCAGACCGCGGCCCCGGAGCACCACGCCGTCAGGGCGGCCGCGCGCCGGGACTACGGGGCCTTTTTCGAGGCGGAGATCGGGTTCCGGAAGCTGATGAACTACCCGCCGTTTTCGGCCATGGCCGAGATCGTCCTCTACGGCCGCGACTTGCGGCCGCTCGCCCAGCGGGCGCGGGAGCTCGTCCGCCTTTACCAGGGTTTCGGACCCGGGCTCGAGGTGACGGGGCCCGGGATGGTCCCGCCGTCCGCGTGTCGGGGGGAGAAGGGGCTGCAGCTCGTCCTGAAGGCCGAAGATCCGGAGGTGCTGGATGCGGGCCTCGACCTTGGCCTAAGGTCGATTTCAGGACGACGGTCCGTCGTCCGGTTCGATTAATTCCCGCGGAGGATGTGGACCCAGATTTCCTTGTAGATGACCTCGATCTGGTCGGTCTGGAGCTGGGCCCGGAAATACACGTTCTGGTCGGACCCGATTTCAGATTTGAGGGGGCCGAGATAGGTGACCGAGGCCGCGCCGTTCTCGTTGGTCGCGACAGCCAGGCGCTGGGTATAATTGGAGAAATAGCCCGGCCCGGCGGTGATGGTGAAGTAGACGACCGCGTCCATCACGGGGGCGTTCCCCCGCCGGACCACGGCCCGGATTTCCACCTGCGACCGGGACTCGCCGGCCATGATCACGTTCGTGCTGACGCTGAGGGTGAAGGTCTGGAAAATGGTCGACGGCCCGGTCGGAGACGGCTCTTTCAGGGCATCGATCTTGCAGGCGGGTCCGCCCGCGAGGACGGCCGCCAGGACAATCCCCAGGATGACGGTTCGTGTTCTCATGGTTCGCGTCCTCATCAGTTGCCGTAGTTGGCGAAGGTGACGGACAGATAGCCCGTGGCCTTGACCAGCTTGTTGGCGCCGTCGTGCCCGTAGAAATCGACCTTGGCCGTGGCGTAGATACCGTCGCCGGGATTGGCGTCCTTGAGGTTGAGGAGCGGGGGCTCCTGTTTCGCGACCTCTCGGACGAGGATGAACGTCGCCGTCGTCGCCGTTCCGATCGGCACGAGGACCGACATCGAGCCCTCGAAGGAGTAGGGGACGTCGATGCCCTGCGCGTTCTTGCCGTCGGCGCGCTGGAACGTCACGATGTAGCGCGTGATCAGGATGTCGTTGTATGGCGAAGCTCCGTTGATCGACTTGGGGTCGAGGAGCTGGGCCGAGAAGGTGACTTTCGCCGGATCGGCGATCCAGGACTGGGCTCCGGTCGTCGGGTCCTGGGTGAGGACGTCCGAGAGGGCGTAGGCCTGTTCCGAGCCCTTGAGGTCGAAGCCCATCAAGCTGACGACCTTGAGCAGGGTGGCCGACTGCGAGGCGTTTTCCACGGGGTTGCAGGCCGAGAGGAAGACCACCGCGGCGGCGAGGGCCGCCCAGCCCAGCCGCGTCCGAAAAGGCGTGGGGTGTGTCATCGGTTCGTTCCTCCTATTTCTGGATCCTCGGGGTGATGAAGATCAGCAGCTCCCGATTCGACTTGGTCTTGGAGAAGGACTTGAACAGGTTTCCGAGGATCGGAATCTGGTGGAGAAAGGGCACGCGGTCGTGGGTGATGGAGTCCTCGATCCGGTACACGCCGCCGATCACGGTCGTCCCGCCGTCCGCGACCGTGACCGTCGTCTTGGCGCTCTGGGTGGTGATCGGCGGGATGCCGTTCACCAGGTTGCCGAAGTCGGCCGCGTCGTTCTTGATCTCGATCGTCATGATGATCGTGCCTTCGGCCGTGATCTGGGGCGTGACCCGGAGCTCGAGCCCCGCGTTCACGTACTGGGTCGTGACCGTGAAGTTGGCCGAGGTCTGGACCGGGATCTGCCGGCCCTGGTTGACGTAGCCTTCCTTGTTGTTCTGGGTCGTGATCCGCTCGGTCGACTGGATCTTGCCATCGCCCGACGTCTCCAGGGCGCTCAGGGCCACGTCCAGCCGGAACGTGTCGAGGACGTTCGCGAACGAGAGGCCCACGGCGCTGTTGAAGGACGGGGCCGGGAGGTTGACGGCGTACCCGCCGAGCGGGCCGCCGATCCCCTTGGTCACGATCCCTTGGGGGATCATGGCCCCGTCGACCAGGACCTTGTTCGGGAACTGGAGCGACGTTTGGTTTCCGTAGAAGGGATCGGCGATGACCTTCGCTCCCCACTGGATGCCGAGGTTCTGGACGAAGCTCGAAGTGGCCTCGACGATCCGGGCCTCGATCTGGACTTGGGGGGTCGACGTGTCCAGGGTGGCGACGAGGCTTTCGATCAGATCGAGCTTCTCCTTGACGTCGGTGACGATCACGGTGTTCGTCCGGTCGTCGGTCACGAGCTCGCCCCGGGCCGACTTCTTGCCCTTCAGGATATCCATCACATCCTTCGACTTGGCATAGGACAGGGTGAAGATCTTGGTCTGCATCGGGCCGGATTGTTCCTTCGCGTCGCGGAGGCTCTGCTGGGACTTCTCCTCCTCGGCCAGCTTGCTGATCGGCGCGATCCGAAGGACGTTGCCCTCCAGAATCTTGCCCTGGTTGTTTATCATTAGGATGAGGTCCAGGAACTGATCCCAGGGGATGCTGTCGACACTGATGGTCACGGTCCCCCGGGTCTGGGGATCGAAGACGACGTTCAGGCCGGCGAACTCGCCGAGCCACAGGACGACGTCCCGCAGGTCGGCGTCCTTGAAGCGGGGGCTGATCAGCTCACCCGTGTATTTTTCCTGGGCGTCATGGACCGTCCGGCTCTTGCCCGGGTCGTCGGCTTTTTTCTCGGCCTTGGCCTGGGCCTGCGGAGGATCGGCGAGCATGGGCTTTTCGTCCCGGACCACGGCCGGGCTCTTCGGGAAAGAGATTGTCAGGCCGGAGGCCTCGTTGGTCACGCTGTAGGCCTGGGCCGCGGCGAGCTCGAAGACCAGGCGGGTGACGGAGCGGGAAGGCGCGGTCTTGAACTGGCCGATCTTGACCTGTTCGAGTCCCGATGTCCCGATCGGACTCGTCTTTATCGGCCCGGCCAGGACGGCGTCGTAGATGTCGACGACGAGGCGCAGGGGGTCGCCCAGGGCGAAGATGTTGGTGACGGCTTTCCGGCCGAGGCGGGCGGTCACGTCGGTCCGGTCGCTCTTGTCCGCGACCTCGACGCCGCTCAACGTGACGTCCCGGTCCTTGGACTGGTCGAGGGCGGCCTGGGTCTCGGCGGAAACCAGATACTGGTCCGCGGCGAGGATCTTCGTCAGCTCGACGACCGTTTTGCCGCCCTCGGTTGAGACGCGGAACGGCACGGGTCCGATCAGGTCCACGAGGAGAGAGGTCCGGGAATCGGTCCCGGCCAGGAATATGAGGCCTTTCACGAGCGCCCGCTCGTCGGCGGGGACGGCGGGGACGGCGGGCGGCTGGACGCGGCCGAGATCGAGGACGAGCCGCGAGGGGAAGTCCTTGTCGTAGGCCGCCGTGAGGTTCGGGACCGCGGACGAGGGCTCGAGGACGATCCGGACGTTGACCCGCGAGGGCAGGACCGAAATCTTGGCCAGGGAGGCGAGGGGCGCGGGGGTCTGGAGTCCGGCGCCGGCCAGGACGAGCGATAGGGCCCCGACGGCGAGAACGAGCCGCTGAACGATCCTTTTCATCTTAGCGCTCCTCAGGCATGATTTCCTTGACGATATCCCGGGGCTTCATGAGCGGGACGCCCCGGTCGCGGGTCTGCCGCAGGACGATCTGCCCATCCTCGATCGAAAGGATGAATCCGTCGGCGAACCGGTCCCCCTCGCGAACCGTGACGGGGAACCCCTCGGGGAGGCTGACGATCGCCACGCGCTGGCCCTTGATCCGGACGATGCCCAGGATCCGGATCTCGTCCAGGAACAGATCGGCGAAGCCGGTGACGGTCCGCTTCTCCTTGATGTCCTGGCCGCCCTTCAGGTCCTTGAACGGGTCGCGCCGTCCGCCGGAGCTGTAGGAGAACGGGGCCGTCCCCGGCTTCGGTTCGCCGGCCTTCTGCTGCCCGCGGCCGGGCGCCGCCAGGACGGCGAGGAGGAGGACTCCCGCGACGAGAGCCCCAGCGGTTCTAGATCTCATTGGTTTCCTTCACGGGCTTCTTGGGCTTGGCCGGTTCGGGCTTCTTGATCTGGCTCTCATCCAAGAAGAAGTACGTCCGAGCCGTGAACCGGGCCGAGACCGTCGTGTCGGCCGACTGGCTGGGCAGGGCTACGATCGAAAAATCGTCGATGTTGAAGATCCGGGGGAAGTGCAGGATCCGGTCGAAGAACGCGCCCAGGGTGTGATAGCTGCCGATGACTTCGATCGGAATGGGCCATTCCGAATAGAAGTCCTTGTTCACTTCCCGGTCCGGGGCGATGCGGAGGACGGTCCCGATGCCGGCATCGAGGGCCATCTGCTGGACGTTGCGGACCATCTCGCTCTGTTCATTCTTGCGGGGGATGATCGATTCGAGCTCGGTCAGCGAGGCGCCGAGCTTCGCGAGCTCAGCCTCGATCTTGTCCAGCTGCCGCTTCTTCGACCGGAGCGTGGTCAATTCGTCCTCGAGGGCGACGCGCTCCGACCGGAAACTCCGGAGATCGGTCTGGCGGGGCTTGAAGTAGAGGAAATAGAGCAGGCCGGCCACGATCGCGGCCAGGAGGGCGGTGGTCATCCACGGCTGCTTTTTCATCGGACCTCCGTGGTCTGGACGCCCTTGGCGGCGGGCTGCGGCACCAAAGGCCGCGGTACCGCGGGCGCGGCGACGCCGGCGGTCAGGGTGAATTCCAGGTACGGGTTCGCGCCCGTGGTCCTCTGGGTGGAGCCGACCAGGCCGACGTTCTCGAACAGCCCGCTCTTCTCCAGGTTCCTCATGAAATCGGAGATCTGGATGTTGGTCAGGGCCCGGCCCTTCAGCTCCAGGCCCTGGGGCCGGAGGTTGGCTTCCGTGAGCCAGACCCAGTCGGGCAGGTCCTGGCTGATCTCTTCCATGATCCGGACCGCGCCGCCCTGGCGGGCCTTGAGGCCGTTGATCAGGCCGATCTTCTTTTCGAGGAAGGCCTTCTGCTGTTCGACCAGGTCGAGCTTGGCCTCGACGGGCTGGAGCTTGATCTTCTCTGCCCGGGCCTCCTCGAGAAGGGCGCGCTCGGTGTCGAGCCCCGTCTTCTGGAGGTAGGCGAGCGCGCCCGCGACCACCACCGCCAGGGCGAGCAGGATGTTGCCGAGGGGCGCCTTCTTCTTCTTGAACTTGGCCGTGTCGGGGAGGATCGTCTCCTCGATCTCCTTCTTCTCGGCCTTGACCAGGTTGACGCGGATCATAGGCTCATTTCTCTTTTTGCCGCGTGGCGAGGCCCACGGCCACGGCGAAGAACGAGGCCATTTCCTGGTAATACATCGGGCTCAGCTTTTTTTCATCATAGGGGATCTGGCGGAACGGGTCAAAAAGGAGGGTCTTCACCTGGAATTTCGACGCGAAGGCGGCGGCCAGGTTGGTGACGTTGGCCAGCCCGCCGCTGAGGAAGATCTGCTCGATTTTCTTCTCCCGCTTGTCTTCGGCCTCGTAGAAGGTGAACATCTTCTCGATCTCATCGAGCAGGCTCTTGACGTTCAAGGCGAAGACCGCCTCCACTTCGCGGGCCGGGATCTCGGCGTGGGGTTCCCCCCGGAGCAGGCTCTCTGCTACGTCGGGGCCGACGTTCAGGTCCTTGCGGATGTTGTCCAGGAAATAGGTGCCGCCGATAGCCAGGTCCCGGAAGAGCTGGGGAGAGCCCTTCTCGGCGATGATGAGCGTCGTGATGTTCGCCCCCATGTTGACCAGGGCCGTGGTCTTCTCCTGGAAGTCCTCGGGGTAGTTGATCTCCAAGGCGTTGTAGAGGGCGAAGGCGTCCACTTCGACGGCTTCCAGGTTCTTGCGCGCCTGGCGGACGACGTTGCTGTAGGCCGCGATCTTGTCCTTCTTGACTGCCACGAGCAGGATCTCGAGGTTGCGCTCCTCGGCCCCAGGCTGGGGCTTGAGGATGGCATAGTCGATGTGCGTCTCCTCGTAGGGGTAGGGGATGTTGTGTTTGGCTTCCCAGATGATCGATTCCGCCAGCTCCTCGGTCTCCATGACCGGCAGCGCGATTTTCTTGACGATGACGGAGTTGCCGGAGATGGAAATGACGACGTCCTTGTTGCCGATTTTGCTCTTCTCGAAGAGGGCCTTGATCGTCTCCACGACCGCCGCGGGATCGATGATCGAGCCCTCGACGATCGCGTCGTGGGGCAGCCGCTCGTAGCCGATCTTTGACACATCGTAGCCCGACTTCTTGCCCTTGGTCCGGGCCTGGAGCTCGACGGCCTTGATCGCGTACGAGCCGATATCCAGCCCGACGACGGCCTTTTCTTTCTTCAGTCCGAACATCTCGCGTTCGTCCCCCGTCTCATGGATAAGACTCCCGCTTCGACCGGAATTTCTCACGGAGCCGGTCCTCGACGTACGACGGGACCAGTCCTTCGACCGACCCGCCGAGGCGGAAGACCTCTTTGACCAGGCTCGAGCTGAGGAAGGCGTATTTTGCGCTCGGCATCATGAACAGCGTTTCGATGCGGGCGTTGAGGTTCTGGTTCATGAGGGCCATCTGGAATTCGTATTCGAAGTCCGACACGGCGCGCAGGCCGCGGATGAGGATCCGGATTTCGTTGTCCCGGGCGAAGTCCACCAGCAGGCCGTGAAAGGCCTTGATTTCGATCGCGGGATCGTCCTTGAAGATTTCATGCAGGATCTCGATGCGTTCGGCCGTGGAGAAAAGGGTCTCCTTGCGGGGATTTTCGAGGACGGCGATGACGACCCGGGGGAAGAGGCTGGCGCCCCGGCGGATGATATCCTCGTGACCATTTGTGATCGGATCGAAGGACCCGGGATATATCGCGCTTTTTTCTATATGATATTTCGTATTAATTTCAGTTCCCCTTACTGTGATTAGCAGAAATTCTTCGGGATGTCAAACGCATAATTGACAATTTTTGGCACATTAAAAATCCTCCCGGAATCCGGCTCGCACAGGCCTCATTATCCGCCGGCGCCGGGCTGCGACAATCCTCGGGGGAGGTGAATCCGGGGGTGAATTTTTTCTCACCCCCCCCGTAGGCGGGGCATCCGTCCGGTTCGGCGGGCCGATTGCTTTTCCCTCCCTCTTGTGATATTTTTTAAAAAATGGTCCATTTCGGCACATCGGGCTGGCGGGCGATCATGGGGCAGGAATTCACCTTCCAGAACGTCCGGATCATGGTTCAAGCCATCGCCAACGTCCTGAAGGGGAAATTCCCCGGCCGCGAAATCTCGGTCGTCGTCAATTACGACACCCGGTTTCTCTCGGAGCGCTATGCCTCCGAGGCGGCCAAGATTTTGTCCCACAACAAGATCGGCGTCTTCCTCGCCGAGCGCGACGCTCCCTCCCAGGCCCAGTCCTTCCAGATCATCAAGCGCAAAGCCCAGGGCGGGCTGAATTTCACGGCGTCCTTCAACCCCCCGGAATACAACGGCCTGAAATACAACACGGAGAACGGGGCTCCCGCTATGCCCGCGGAGACGGACGCGATCGAGGCCGAGTTCCGCACACTGAGAAAAAACTATTCCTTCACCCCGGCCTATCCCCGGACGGAGTTCATCCGGAAGATCGACCTGAAGAAGGACTACCTCGCCTTCCTCCAGGGCAAGATCGATTTCGACGCCATCCGCCGGGCCGGCGTGAAGGTCGGGGTGGACCTCCTCTACGGCACGAGCCGCGAGTACCTCGACGAAATCCTCGAAGAGAACCGCATCCCCGTCGAAGAGATCCACGGCTACATCGACCCCTATTTCGGCGGGATCGCGCCCTCGTGCACCGAAGAAAACATGGCCGAGCTCGCCGCGCTTGTCCGCGAGAAGAAATGCGATCTCGGCATCGCCACCGACGCCGACGGCGACCGGTTCGGCATCGTAGACCACCAAGGCCGGATGGTCGTCCAGAACCTGATCCTGTCTCTGCTCCTGAACTACCTCGTCGGCGTCAAGGGCTGGCGCGGGGGCGTGGCCCGGTCCGTGGCCACCACCCACCTGTTCGACCGCATCGCCCGCAAATACGATCTGCCCCTCTATCGGACGCAGGTCGGGTTCAAGTACATCGCCGACCTGTTTCTCCGCGGCCTGATCATCTTCGGCGGCGAGGAAAGCGCTTCGATCGCCGTGAAAGACCATCTCCCCGAAAAGGACGGCATCCTGGCCGGGCTCCTCGTGGCCGAGATGGTGGCGGTTTCCGGGAAGAGCCTGGCGGCGCTGATCAGCGACCTCTTCAAGGAATACGGGGAGCGGATCGGCATCCAGATAAACATCCCCCTCACGGCCGACCGGGGGAAGAAACTGCGGAAGCTCATACAGAGCCCGCCCGCCCGCCTGGCCGGGCGGCCGGTGCTCATGGCGACGGCGATCGAGGGCCTGAAGTTCGATCTGGCGGACGACGATTGGCTCCTCCTTCGCCTCTCGGGCACCGAACCGCTCATCCGCTGCTATGCGGAAGCCGGCTCCCGGGCCGACCTGAACAACTTGGTCAAGGCGGCCGAAGAGAAGCTCGCGTGACCGAGAAAAAGGCCGGCGACTGGAAGCGAAAGGCCGCCGTCGGCGCGTTCGTCTTCCTGCTCTTCGTCCTGCTCCTCACCTCGTTCTTCGGCAAGAAGGGGCTCTTCGAGATCTACCGTGCCGGGAAGACCTATGGCGCCCTGCTTCAGGACATCGAGAAGCTAAAGCAGGAGAAGGCCCGGCTCGGAAAAGAGGTCGCCGACCTCGAGCGGAACCCCGGCGCCGTGGACAAGGAGGCCCGGGAAAAGCTCTGGCTGATGAAGCCCGACGAGAAGGTCATCATCAAGAAACAGAAGTAGCGGACGCCCCCGATTTTCCGCCCTGTCCGCCTGGAATTTTCCCCTTGATTTTCAAAAAAAGATGTGGAAAAATGGGGCGACTCTTTTGACGGACGGACGGTCGGGAGCGCAAATCCCAACCGGACGGTGAGAAAAGGGCCAGGAGGTTTTCTTTATGTTCTCTAAAAAACTTTATGTCGGTAACCTCAACTACAAGACGACGGAAGAAAAGCTGAAGGACGCGTTTTCCCAGTTCGGAGAGGTTACCACCGTCAACATCCTTCAAGGAAGAGGCTTCGGCTTCGTGGAAATGGCGACCTCGGAAGCTTCGGAAGAGGCCAAGAACAAGATGAACGGCACCGACCTTGAAGGCCGCAAGATCATCGTCAACGAAGCTCGCCCCCGCACCGATCCCCCCCATGAGCGGAGAGAGGGAGGAGAGAGAAGAGACTTCCGTAAATTCTGACGTCCATCCCGTTCTGAAACCCTGATCCCCTGGTCGAGAAAAATCGAGAGAAATCTCGACGAGGGGGTTTTTCATGTCCGGGCCTTTTCCCGGGGGTCCACTTCTGCCGCGAAGGCTCGTTCCTTGGCTGCCGGCCGCTGCCGAGCGGCCCGCCCCTGCCCGTCTTGCGTCCCGGGTGCGGAAGACGTATTCTATAAACTTGGGCTGGCCGCCCGCCGCAAGGAGACGACATGGAAATCAAGTTCACGAAGGACCAATATGCCCAGCTGATGCGGCTGGTCTATCTCGGCAACTGGGTGGTCAACGGCTACCACACCGACGACATCGACGAGGAAAGCGACGCCCTCGAGGATTATATCTACAGCAAGGCCCGGGATTTCGGGCTGGAAAAGACCACCACCTACGAAGAGGACCAGAACGCTTGGTATCCGAAGAGCTCGATTGAGGACGAGTGGCTCGCGGACCTCGACGAATACAAGAACGACGCCTTCTGGGACGAGCTCGAATACCGGCTGGCCGACCGCGACCTCGTGGCCCGCTACGGCGAGAACGCGGTGGACGGGATGAGCTCCGAGGAGCGGCAGGACACGGAGCGCCAGCTCGTCGACAACTACTACGAGGAGTTTCAGAAGAACGGGCTGAAGAACTTCGTCCTCATGCGGCCGAACTGACGGGCCGCGATCCGGCCCGGGCCCGACCCCGGCGGACCGTCCCAGCCGCTCTTATGCCTTGGCCGCTTGGCGGACCAGCCGGTCGTAGATCGCGAGACCGATCATCGACAGTAGCCCGACGCCGGCGATGATGAGCCACATCGGGGTCGTATCGACCGGCAATCCGGCCTTCTGCGGGTCGGAAATGTAGTGCTCGAACATCTGGCCGCCCAACTTGCCCCCGACGATGGTCGCCAGGGCCAGGGGCAGGTTGGCGTAGCCCGTGAACAGCCCTTCCTCCCCCTTGGGCGCGATCGCGCCGAGGTACTCGTAGACGCGCGGCGAGGCCATCATCTCGCCTGTGGCCATCGAGGCGATGGACACGATCATGAACAGCCCGGCAAAGGGGATGGCCAGCCCGAGGATCCCCACCCGGTGGGTCGGGTCTCCGGAGAGGAGCGACGGCAGGACGTTGAGGGCCATGCCCACGGTCACGACCCCCGCGCCGAGGATGATGGACTTGACCGGTGTCCAGCGCTTGACCATCCGGGTGATCAGCATCTGGAACCCGACGATCATGATGGGATTGGCCAGCTGGTAGAGCTCGACCGGCGCGTTGGGGTCTATATAGCGCAGGTACAGGGGCACCAGGTTGTAGAGCTGGACGTAGAGGAACCAGAACATGCTCATGACGATCAGGAAGAAGACGAACTTGAAGTTGCGCAGGACGACGAAGATGCCGACGATCGCCTCGCCGAGCGTCTTTTTTCGGACCTGCTGGCCGTCCTTGACGCCGTCGCTCACGTATTCGGGCTCGCGGTAGACGAACAGGACGACGATCAGCCCGACCAGGGCGAAGAAGGTGGAGGCGTAGACGAAGATGGCCGGGATGCCGAGGTTGATTCGGACGAAGTACGACACGCCCCGGCCCGTGATCGAGCCGATGTTGATGATCATGTAGAAGATGCCGAAGCCGAGTGTCGCCCGCGTTCCGGCGGTCTTCTGGACCGTCCCGGCGATGCAGGGCTTGACGATCGAGCCCCCGATCCCGATCAGGACGATCCCCAGCACGGCCGGCACGGTGAAGTCCACCGCCTGCGCGGCCGGCGCGCCGATGATCCCCGGCCAGAGCTTCTGGAGGTTGCCCATGACGGAATAGCCCAGGGCGATCATGATGAAGGCGACGGTGAGCGACCGCTTGTAGCCGAACTTGTCGGCCAGCGTCCCCGACAGGATGGGCAGAAAATAGACCAGGCCCCAGAGGACCGTCCCGTTGAGCAGGGTCGCGGTCGAGGGGCTCATGCCCAGGTTTTCCTTGAGGTAGATGACCATGAACGAGGCCATCGCGTAGTAGGCGGCCCGCTCGAAGAGCTCGATGGTGTTGGCCGTCCAGAAGGTTTTCGGGAATCGGGGCTTCGCGGGAAGGGCGTCGTTCATGCCGGTCTCCTCTCGGGTGGGTATGAATGCGGCTGTATTCTATTCGGAGGGGCCGGGAAAAATCAAACGCTTTCGACGCCTTTATGTTGGGGCTGGAGTTCAGCCCCGGGGCTAGCCCCCGCCCCTCCGGGGGAACCAGTCCCGTCGGTTCCTCCCCCCATCGAAAACCGATGGGGCCCCCCTCCGCTATGAGGGGCTTGGGGCTAACCCCGGCGCCGAACCCCGCCCCCTTTTCATCGGGCGGCGATTTGGTTATACTAAATTATTCCTCCATCGCATTTTTATGCTCAAAGGAAGGTTTTCGTGGCACGGCTTTATGAATACCAGAGCAAGAAGCTTCTCAAGGAAGGCGGCGTCCGCGTCCCGGAGGGCGAGGTCGCCTTTTCGGTTGCCGAGGCGCGGGAGATCGCCCGCCGGATCGGGCGGCCAGTCGTCCTGAAGATCCAGGTCTGGCTCACGGGCCGGGCGGGACTGGGCGGCATCCAGTTCGCCGACACGCCGGACGAGGCCGCGGAGAAGGCCGGCCGGATGATCGGGATGAAGGTCCGCAACTTTGTGGTCGACCGGATCCTGGTCGAGGAAAAACTCGTCCTCAAAGCCGAGTATTTCGCCGGTTTGGTCATGGACGATGCCCGCAAGTGCCCGGTCCTCATCTTCAGCGCGGTCGGCGGGACGGGGGTCGAGGAGATCGCCCGGCTCCATCCCGAGAAGATTTCGTCCCTGCCCATCGACGTTTCCACCGGGCTCCGCGAATTCGAGGCCCGCAACCTCGTCCGCCGGGCGGGGCTCTCCGGCGGGCCGATGATGCAGGCGGCCGAGCTCCTGACCAAACTCTATAAAGTCGCGCGATCCAAGGACGCCCGCTCGGCCGAAATCAATCCCCTCGTCCTCGCCGCGGACGATGCGATCTACGCCGCCGACTGCCACCTCGTCGTCGACGACTACGCCGTCTACCGGCATCCGGAGCTCGGAATCGAGGTCGCCCGTGAGTTCGACCGTCCGCCGACGGAGCTCGAGAAAATCGCCTACAAAGTCGAAGAGAAGGACTACCGGGGCACGTTCTATTTCTTCCAGATGACCGAAGCCATCGGTCCCGAGGACAAGGTCATCGGCTTCCACGGTGCGGGCGGGGGCGGCTCGATGATGTCGATGGACGCCGTGCTCGCCCGGGGATTCAAGCTGGCCAACTTCTGTGACACGAGCGGCAACCCTCCCGCGAGCAAGGTCTATCGCGCCGCCCGGATCATCCTCTCCCAGCCCGGCATCCGCGGCTACTTCGCCTCGGGCTCGGGCGTCGCCAGCCAGGAGCAATATCACTCCGCGCGGGGCCTGATCAAAGCGTTCACGGAAGAGCGCCTCGCCGTCCCGGCGGTCATCCGCCTCGGAGGGAACTGCGAGGAGGACGCGATCCGCATTCTCGCCGACTACGGCCGGGGCCTTGCGGGCAAGGTCGAAGGCTACGGCCGCGACGATTCGCCCGAGTTCTGCGCCGGCCGGCTCGAGGAGCTCATCCGGGCCGGCGGCGAGGCGCGGCACGAAGTCCGGCCGTCGGCCGAATTCCAGCCGGCCGACGGGGCCTACGCCTTCATGACGCTGACTGGACGGCTCTTCATCGACCGGGCGAAATGCGGGACGTGCGCCTCCAAGGGGTGCGTCGGGGCCTGCGGGCCGAAGATCCTCAAACTCGAGGAGGGGCGGCCCGCCCTCGCCATTCCGCCCGAGGACGCGAAGAAGGGGAAGTGCACGGAGTGCCTGGCCTGCGAGATCTTCTGCCGCTTCCACGAGAAGGCGGCCATCGACCTTCACCTGCCCATTCCGGGCCTGGCCGAGTACCGGGCCCGGTTGACCCGAAAGACCGAATAAAACCATGTCCATCCTCGTCGACGAAAAATCCAGAGTGGTGATTCAGGGGATCACGGGCCGCGAAGGCATGGCCCGGGCCCACCTGATGAAGGACTACGGCACGAACGTCGTCGCCGGCGTGACCCCCGGCCGGGGCGGCCAGGACGTCTACGGCGTCCCCGTCTACGACTCGGTCGAGGAGTCCTGGGAGAAGCAGGGCCCGATCGACGTGAGCGTCATCTTCATCCCGGCGGCGCTGGTGAAGAACGCCGCCCTCGAAGCGATCGCGGCCGGCGTCAAGCTCCTGGTCATCGTGCCCGACCGCGTCCCGATCTACGACGTCCTCGAAATCGCGCGCGCGGCCCGGGAGGCGGGCGCGCGGTTCGTCGGGCCCAACACGCTCGGGCTCCTGAGCCCGGGCAAAGCCGTCCTGGGCATGATCGGCGGCCGGGCGCAGCGGGCGCGCGAATGGTTCAAGCCGGGCGTGCTCGGCGTCAGCTCCCGGAGCGGCGGCATGACTTCGGCCATCGCGTACTACCTGACCCGGGCAGGCATCGGCCAGAGCACGATCATCCACGTCGGGGGCGACGCGATCGTCGGCCTGTCGCATCCCGAGGTCATGGAGCTGTTCGAGCGCGACGATCAGACGCGCGCCGTGGCGATGTTCGGCGAGATCGGCACGACCCAGGAGGAGCGCGTGGCCGACCTCATCGTCCAGGGCAAGTTCACCAAGCCCCTCATCGCTTATATCGGTGGACGAGCGGCCAAGTCGGGAACGCGCTTCTCCCACGCCGGGGCGATCGTCGAAGGCGGCCGCGGGACGCACGAGGCCAAGGTCTCGCGCCTCCGCGAGGCCGGCGTCCACGTCGTGGACGCGATCGCCGACATCCCCCGCAAAGCCGCCGAGATCCTGAAATAACGGGGAGGACCGCATGCCCGAAGAAAAATGGAAGACCGCGATCACCGAGATCAAGCCCAACCGGATCGTCCTGCGCGGCTATCCTATCGCCGACCTGATGGGCCGGATCTCGTTCGCCCAGGCCGTCTATCTGGCCCTCAAGGGCGAGTTCCCGACGCCCGAGGTCGGCCGCCTGGTCGACGCCATCCTCGTCTCGTCGATCGACCACGGGGCGAGCCCGCCGTCGGCCCTCGCGGCCCGGACGGTCGCCTCGACGGGCGCGGACCTCAACGCCGCGGTCGCGGCCGGCGTCCTGGCCATCAACCGCTTCCACGGCGGCGCGATCGAGGAGGGCCAGCGCCTCTTGCTCGAGATCGCCCGGCGGGCCGTTACCGAAGCCGACGAGCCGAAGGCCATCCGCGAGGTCCTCGAGGGGCTGAAGGCCCAGGGGAAACGCGCCTCGGGATTCGGCCACCGCCTGCATACGAGCGACCCCCGGACGGCCAGGCTCTTCGCCCTGGCCGTGGAGTTCGGCCTGGCCGGCCGGTTCGTCCGGATCGCGCGCGGCATGGAAAAAGCCCTGGCCGAGGCGGCGGGCGGGAAGTCCCTGCCGATCAACGTCGATGGGGCCATCGCCGCGCTGCTCTGCGAACTGGGCATCCCGCCCGAAATTGGGAACGCCTTTTTCATCATCTCTCGCGTCCCCGGACTTGTGGCCCACGTCCACGAGGAGAAAACGCGCATGAAGCCGATGCGCAAGATCGACCCGGAGGATTTCGAATACGACGGTCCTCCCGAAAGGAAACTGCCATGAGAGACGAAATCCTGCAACTCCTTCCGGAGATCGAGCTGATCGCGGACGCCCCGCTCCGCGAGCAGACTCTCACCGTGTGGGTCGAAGCCGCCCGGCGCGGCGGCTGGACGGGCGAGGACCTCCAGCGCATGCCCTTCACTCTGCTTATCAAGAACATCGAGATCAGCCTCATCGACCATACCCGGGCCGTGACCCGGACCTCGCTTCAAATCGCCGAGGTCCTCGGCTCCGGCTACAAGGGCAAAGTCGTCGTCCACCGCGACTTTCTCCTCGCGGGCGCAATCCTCCACGATGTGGGGAAGCTCTTTGAATACAAGCGGGAGAACGGCCAGTTCTTCAAGAGCCGGGAGGGCAACCTGCTCCGTCACCCGATTTCGGGCGCGGCCTTCGCCTTCAAGTACGACCTGCCCCAGGAGGTCGTCCACATCATCGCCGCCCATTCCAAGGAGGGCGACGGCCTGCGCCGGACGATCGAGGCGGTCATCGTCAACCACGCCGACTTCGTCAACTTCGACATCTTCAAGGAATAGGCGGGGACATCGCGGCATTCGAAAGGAAGGTGAAATCCGTGGGCCTGACATTCTCCGAAAAAGCGCTGGGCCGGAAGGCGGGCCGGACGGTCCGGGCCGGCGAGGTGATCACCGTCTCGCCGGATTACTATCTGTCGCACGACAATTCGTCGGCCATCATCGGCGAATTCAAGAAACTCGGCCTGAAGAAGGTCGCGGCTCCGGGCAAGATCGTGATCGTCCTCGACCACATCGTCCCGGCGGCCGACGAGAAATACGCTCAGAATCACAAGACGATCCGGGAGTTCGTCGCGGAGCAGGGGATTCCGAACTTCTTCGACATCCACGCCGGGGTCTGCCATCAGGTCTTCTCCGAGGCGAGCTTCGCCTTGCCGGGCGCGGTGATCATGGGCAGCGACTCGCACACGACGACCTACGGCGCCTTCGGCGCGTTTGCGGCCGGCGTCGGCCGGACCGAAACGGCGAGCCTGTGGGCGACCGACGAGATCTGGCTGCGTGTGCCGGAAACGCTCCGCATCGAATTCCGCGGCCGCTTCCCCGTCGGCGTCTTCGCCAAGGACGCGATTCTCAAGATCCTCGGCGACCACGGCGCCGACCGGGCGAACTACGAGGCCGTCGAGTTCGCCGGGCCCGCGGCCGGGGACTTCAGCCTCGCCTCGCGGATGGTGCTGTGCAACATGGCGGCCGAAATGGGCGCCAAGAACGGATACTTCGAGCCGGACGGCAAGACGATCGACTGGCTAAAGGCCCGGGCGCGCGGCAGCTACGAGATCCTGAAATCCGATCCGGACGCGAAATACGAAGCGGTTCTGACCTACGACCTCGGGGCGCTCGAACCGCAGATCGCCTGCCCGCACTCGGTCGACAACGTCAAGCCCGTTTCGGCCGTGGCCGGAAGACCGTTCCACCAGGCCCTGATCGGGACATGCACCAACGGGCGCCTCGAGGACCTCGAGGTCGCGGCCCGGATTCTCAAGGGCCGGAAGATCCATCCGAGCGTCCGAACGCTTGTCCTGCCGGCGTCCCGCGAAGTGTACCTGGAGGCCGTGAAGCGCGGCCTGATCGAGATCTTCCTCGAGGCCAACTGCGTGATGGTCAATCCGGGCTGCGGCCCGTGCCTCGGTGCGCACGAGGGGCTGCTGGCGCCCGGGGAGGTCGTGGTCGGGACGTCCAACCGCAACTTCAAGGGGCGGATGGGCGGCCGCGATTCCGAGATCTACCTCGCCTCTCCGGCCACGGTCGCGGCGTCCGCGGTCGAGGGCAAAATCACCGATCCGAGGACATACCTGTCATGAAGGGCAAAATCTGGAAATACGGGGACAACGTCAACACCGACGTCATCTATGCCGGGAAATACACCTATCAGCAGCTGAAGCCCGAGGAGATGGCCTCCCGCGCCCTCGAGGACCTCGATCCGGCTTTCGCCAAGGGCGTCCGCCCCGGCGACATCATCGTCGCCGGCCGGAATTTCGGGTGCGGGAGCTCGCGGGAGCAGGCCGCGGCCTGCCTGCGGGCGGCGGGCGTCCAGGCGGTCGTGGCCAAGTCCTTCGCCCGGATCTATTTCCGGAACGCGATCAACCTCGGCCTGCCCGTGCTGCAGTGCGAGGCCGCCGTGGATGCGCTTAGCGCGGGCGACGAGGCGGAGGTCGATTTCGCCGGCGGCCGGATCGTTGCGGGAGACCGTATTTTCACGTTCCCTCCGCTGCCGGAATCGATCATCGGAATCCTCGAGGCCGGCGGCCTGATCGAATGGACGAAGAAGAAGCTCGAGCATCATAGGACGGGAAAGCCGGCCTGATCCCGATATCAGGCGGACGTCCTCAGAGGCACATTCATAAAGGAGTCATCGATGGTGAAATACAAGATCGCGATATTGCCCGGCGACGGCGTAGGCGTCGAGGTCGTGGAAGCGGCCATGATCGTCCTGAAGAAGCTGGCCGTCGACGCGCAGTACATTCCCGGCGACATCGGCTGGGAATTCTGGCGCAAGGAAGGCAACGCCCTGCCCGACCGGACGATCAAGCTCCTCCAGGAGACGAACGCCTGCCTGTTCGGAGCCATCACCTCCAAGCCCAAGGAGGACGCGGCGAAGGAGCTCGACCCGTCGCTCCGGGGCAAGGGCCTGTCCTACTTCAGCCCCATCGTCCGGCTTCGCCAGGAATTCGACCTCTATACGAACCTCCGGCCGTGCAAGGCCTATCCGGGCAATCCTCTGAACTACCGCGACAACATCGACCTCGTCATCTTCCGGGAGAACACCGAGGGGATGTACGCCGGCGTCGAATTCTTCCCCCTGCCGCCGGCCGTCAAGGACGCCCTGATGGTCCACCCGAAGATGAAGGCCTTCAAGGATGTCCCCCTGAACGAAATCGCCCTCTCGACCCGGATCATGACCCGCAAGGGCTGCGAGCGGATCGTCGAGGCGGCCTTCGCCTATGCCCGCAAAGCTAAGCGGCGCTCCGTGACGATCGTCGAGAAGCCCAACGTCCTCCGCGAAACGGGCGGCCTGATGCTCTCCGTCTCCCGCGAGGTCGCCCGGCGGTACCCCGACGTCGTGATGAAGGAAGCCAATATCGACGCCATGTGCATGTGGCTCGTCAAGAACCCCAACGACTACGACGTGCTCGCGGCCGAGAACCTGTTCGGCGACATCATTTCCGACCTGGCCGCCCAGCTCGTGGGCGGGCTCGGCTTCGCCTCGGCCGGCAACATCGGCGCGAAATACGGTGTCTTCGAGCCGACCCACGGCTCGGCCCCGAAATACGCCGGGCTCTACAAGGTCAACCCGATCGCCACCTTCCTCGCGGCGAGGCAGATGCTCGAGTGGCTCGGCGAGACCGATAAGGCCCGGACGCTCGAGGGCGCAATCGCCGAGATCATCCGGGAGGGCCGGGTCCGGACCTATGACATGGGTGGCCAGGCCACGACGCTCGAGATGGCCGCCGCCGTCGCCGCCAAGCTCTGACCGGAGGACGCGCTTTGGACAAGACGATCATCGAAAAGATCATCCGATCGCATTCCTATGACGAGACCGCTGCCGGCCGGATCGTGTGGATGGACCTGGACGTCCGTTCGGCCCGGGACTTCGGCGGTCCGAACGTCGTCAAAAATTATGAGCGGGAATACGGCGCCGCCCCATTGGCCGACGTCGGCAAGACGTTCTTCACCTTCGACCTCTGCGCCCCGGCCTGCTCCCTGAAATACGCCGACAACCAGCAGATCTGCCGCGATTTCGCCCGCAAGCACGGGATCCACGTGTACGACGTCGACGCCGGGATCGGCTCGCACGTCCTCATCGAGGAAGGGCTGGCCCGCCCCGGCACGACCGTGGTCGGCACGGACAGCCACCTGAACATCCTCGGCGCCGTGGACAGCTTCGGGCAGGGGATGGGCGACGTCGACATCGCCTTCGCCTTCAAAACCGGAAAGACCTGGTTCGAAGTGCCCGAGAGCGTCAAGGTCGTCCTCCACGGGATGCCTTTGCCGACGGCCGGGGCCAAGGACCTGACGCTCTTCCTCTGCCGCGTCTTGGGCACGAAGAAGATCGCCCTTCGCTCGGCCGAGTTCACGGGACCCGCGGCCGCGACGCTTTCGGCGGCGGGTCGGATCACGCTCTGCAGCATGATCACCGAGATGGCCGGGATCATCGGTTTCATCCCCAAGGAGGGCGGCCTCGCGGCCGATTCCGACGCCAGGTACGCCGACGTCGTCGAAGTCGACGTCTCCGGACTCCCGCCCCAGGTCGCGGTTCCGCCCTCGCCGAATAACGTCCATTCCCTCGCGGAGGTCCGCGGCACGAAGATCGATTCGGGCTTCATCGGCTCCTGCACCAACGGCCGGACCGAGGACATCAGCCGGGCCGCGGAAGTGCTCCGCGGACGCAAAGTCAAGCCGGGAGTGATGCTGAAGGTCGTGCCCGCGACCCGGACGGTCTATCGGGAGCTCCTCGAACGCGGGATCCTCGCCTCGCTCTTCGAGAGCGGGGCGATCGTGATCAACCCCGGCTGCGGCGGATGCGCCGAGGGCCACGCCGGGCTGACCGGAAAAGGGGAAACGCAGATCAGCACCGGCAACCGGAACTTCCCGGGAAAGCAGGGCAAGGGCCGGACCTATCTGGCCGGCCCGGCGGTCGTCGCCGCGTCCTCGGTCGCGGGCGAAATCGCGGGCCCGGAGGATTTGTAACATGGACACCGACATTCGCCAAGGCCGGATCTGGGTCCTCCTCGACAAGGCCGGCCGCCTAATCGAGGACATCGACACCGACCAGATTTTCCACAACGCCCACCTCCCCATCACCGACATCGCCCAGATGGGCCCCCTGGCCTTTGGCAATCTGGAGGGCTGGAAGGATTTTTCGAGCCAATGCGGGTCGGGCGACATGGTCGTCGCCGGCCGCAACTTCGGGGCGGGCTCGTCGCGCCAGCAGGCCGTGGATTGTTTCCTGGCCCTGAAAGTCGGCGCGATCCTCGCGCCCTCGTTCTCGGCCATCTATTTCCGGAACGCCGTGAACTCGGGCTTCCCCGTCCTGAAAATCCCCGGCCTGGACCGCCTGCTCGAAGAGAAAAAGCTCGTGACCGGCGACATCGTCCGCGTGGACGTCAAGTTGGGCCGGGGGGAAAACCTCACCCGGAGGTTCGAATTCCCGCTCGACCCGATGAGCGGCGTGCAGTATGATGTTTACCGGGCCGGGGATCTATTTAAATACGGCAAAACGGCCGGCCTGAAAAAGAACTGAGAGACCGGCCGCGACGGCGGCCGGCCAGGAGCCACGAAGCCGGGACTCATCCGATGCGCATCCTCGCGGTCGACACCACGACGCCCCACGGCTCCGTCGCCGTGCTCGAAGAGGACCGCCTCCTGGCCGAAATCGGTATCGCTTCGGCCACCACCCATTCCTCGCGGCTGCTGTCGTCCATCCATTTCCTCCTCGAATCCATAGGGATCGAGATCCGCGGCATCGACGGGTTCGCCGTCACGCCGGGGCCGGGCTCTTTCACCGGCATCCGCATCGGCTTGAGCACGGTCAAGTCCTTCGCCTTCGCGTCGGGACGTCCAGTCGCGGCCGTCTCGTCGCTCCGCGCCCTGGCCTGGAAGTTCCGCGATTTCGCGGTCCTTGCGGCGCCGATGCTCGACGCCAAGAAAGGCGAGATCTACGCGGCCCTCTTCGAAATCTCCGTGAACGGTCCGGCCGAGGTCGTTCCCCAAGGCGCCTATTCGCCCGACGCATTCCTGGCGTCGCTCCCGAAGGGCCGGCCGATCACGATCATCGGCAACGGCGTCGAAGTCTGCGGAGACAAGATCGGGGTCGCGCTCGGACCGCACGCCCGATTTTCGCTCCGATCGCCGTTCATGGCCGCGGAAGTCGGATTGCTGGGGCGGGAGATCCTCGCGGCGGGAGAAGGCGTGTCCGCCGAGGCGCTCGAACCTCTCTATTTCCGGAAATCTCAGGCGGAGGATAGACATTAGCCTCGACGCCGGCGAAAGCCGGACCTTCGATCTTCGGCGGATGAAGATGGGCGACCTCGACGAGGTCATGGCCATCGAGCGGCTGTCCTTTTCCCACCCCTGGCTCGAAACCACGTTCCAGGGCGAGATCCAGAACGACGGCATCTCGTTCCCTTTGGTGGCCGTCCATCGGGTTCAGAAACGGATCGTCGGCTATGTCCTCTACTGGAAGATCCGGGACGACGTCCAGATCAACAACATCGCCGTCCATCCCGATTTCCGCCGCTTCGGCATGGGTGAGGCGATGCTCCGCGACGTCCTGCTCCGGACGAAGTGTGAAGGGGCCGTCTTCGTCTCGCTCGAGGTCCGCGTTTCCAACGCGGCGGCACGGGCGCTCTATGAGAAATTCGGGTTCAAGCCGTTGGCCGTCCGGAAGAACTACTATACGTACCCCGACGAGGACGCGCTGGTGCTGAGCCTCGACCTGAAAGAATGAAGAGGTCGCGAGCAGCGCGGCTTCCGCCCCAATCGCTCTCGCGGCTCACCCCCAAACCGTGGGCCCCCGCCGCTTCGAGCGACCGGGGCTCGCGCCGCGCCGCTCGCTTAAAATTGGGGGGCTAACGAAGGGTCCGATATCGGGAGCCCAATTTCGATGGGCTTGATTTCACGATAGTCAATAAATGACCTTGACCAGGCACAGCCCTTTGGCCGGGGCGGTGGGGCTGGCCAACGTGCGCCTTTTGGCGCGGAAAATCTCGTCGACGGCGGCCGGCGGGACCCGCCCCCGGCCGACCTCGAGCATGGTCCCGACGATCGTCCGGACCATGTAGCGCAGGAACCCGCGGGCCTCGATGGTGTAAATGAGCTCGTCGCCTTTCCGCCGGAGCTCGGACCGGACGACGCTCCGGACGGGCGTCAGGAGCCGGTTCGAGGAGAACCCCGTGAAATCGCCTTCCCGGGCGAACAGCGCCGCCGTGTCCCGCATCCTCTTCACGTGGAAGGGATACGGCCAGTGCAGGACGTAGCGGACCGCGAACGGGCTGATCCCGGGCGAGGTCCAGATCCGGTATTGGTAGATTTTGCCTTTGGCGTCGCGACGGGCATGGAACTCCGCCGGGACCCGCTCCAGGCTCAGGACGCGGATGTCGTCCGGCAGGAGGGCGTTCAACGCCTTGAAGAGTTCGGCGTCGGGCATCTCCTTGTCGATCCGGAAGCTGGCCGCCTGCCCCAAGGCGTGCACCCCGGCGTCGGTGCGGCCCGCGCCCGTCAGGGCCGCCTTCTTCCGGACGATCCGTTCGAGCGCGTCCTCGACCGTGCCCTGGATGGTCGGTTTGTCCGGCTGGCGCTGCCAGCCGAAGTAATCCGTCCCGTCGTAGCTCAGGACGATCTTATAGTTGGTCATGTCTTCGGTATTTCTCCATGGCGGGACCTCTCTTTCGCGTTCGCCAGGCGGCGGGCGCTCCATACTTAGCACAGAGCGTCCGGCAATTCAATCGGCGCCCCAAATCTCCCCGGAATTGTTGAAGATACGCCCCGATTCGTTTACAATGGCCACATGCGTCGGTATCGAGTTGTTCTCTGCCTTGAAGCCGACGAAGGAGACGCGCCATGACCGAATTCCTGACGATTCCCAGCCTCGGCGAGGACGAGGCGAGGTGCCTCGAGCGCGAGATCGAGGCCCGGATCGCCGCCCGGATGAAGGACGGGCGGCTGAGTGAACGCGAAGTCCGGGAGATCCAGGAGATGAAGCTCCGCATCCTGCCCGACCTGCAGGACGTCCAGAGCGTCTACGAAAACCATCTCTTCCGGCCGAAGAGCGGGAAGCCCTGACGATGACGGAGCGGCCGAAGCCGGAGGTGCCCATGGACAAACCCCAACCCGACGTGCGAGACATCTTGGACGTGATCGACGTCGACTACGAGAACCTTGACGTGTCCGTTCTCATGGACCGGATCCAGAAGGCCGCCGCGGCGGCTTCGGCCCCGGAGCAGGGGGCCGCCGCCGCCCCGCCCGGAGGTCTGCCCCCGGCCCCGCCCGCGGGTCCGCCCCCGGCTCCGCCCGCGCCGGAGGCCGGACCGGTGCCCTCAGGCACGAAATCGAAGCTCCAGGGCAAGATGGTCCGGCTGCTGACGCCGTTCTTCCCGCTCATGCGCCTCCTCGGCCTGCCGCTCCACCAGGAGCTCCGGGAGACGCAGCAGAGCCTCCATGCAACCAACGTCCGCATCGACGGGATCGTCCGGGAGCTCGGCGGCAACCTCGACCAGGCCCGCCGGGACCTCAACAAGAGCCAGGAGTACATCAAGCTCCTCCACAACCTGAGCCACAACCTCATCCTGACCGCCACCACCCAGAAGATCGAGCTCGACATGCTGAAGAGTAAGGTCCGGGTGCTCGAAAAAGAGTTGGAATTCGCCCAGAAGCGGGAGCGGGCCCTCGAGGAGCAAGTCCTGAAATGACCCTGGCCTTCGTCGTCCAGCGCTACGGCCTCGACATCAACGGCGGCGCCGAGCTCCACTGCCGCTGGGTGGCCGAGCACATGCGGGCCCATGGTCCCGTCGAAGTGCTGACGACCTGCGCCCACGACTACATCACCTGGGCCGACCACTACGCCCCCGGGACCGAAACCATCAACGACATTCTCGTCCGGCGGTTTCGTGTCTCCCGGCCCCGCGATGTCCTGGAATTCAGCCGTATCCAGGCCCGCATCCTCACGACCGAACACAAACTCGAGGACGAGATCGCCTGGCTCGAGGCTGAGGGGCCGACCTCGCCGGAGCTAATCGCCTACATCCGCGAGCACGAAGCCGACTATGACCATTTTCTTTTCTTCAGCTATCGCTATTACCAATCCTACTGGGGCGTCCGGACCGTTCCCCGCAAGAGCATCTTGGTCCCCACGGCCGAGCACGACCCCGTCATCCACCTCAAGCTCTTCAAGGACCTGTTCCGGCTGCCGAGGGCGTTCATCTACAACTCCGAGGAGGAGCGGGACATGATCCAGACGCTGTCCGGCAACCGGAACATTCCCGGGATGGTCGTCGGCGTCGGGACCGTGCTCCCGGCCGAACATTCGGCGGAGCGTTTCCGGGCGAAGCACGGCGTGAGCGGGCCGTTCATCCTCTACCTCGGCCGGATCGACGCCAACAAGGGCTGCGCCCACCTCTTCGATTATTTCCTCCAGTTCAAGCGGGACACCAACTCGCCGGTGAAGCTCGTCCTGATCGGCGCCACCGTCCTCCCGATCCCGGACCATCCCGATGTCCGCTACCTCGGCTTCCTGCCGGAGCAGGACAAGTTCGACGCCCTGGAAGGGGCGGAGCTCCTGGTCATGCCCTCGTTCTACGAGAGCCTGTCCATGGTGACCCTCGAAGCCTGGGCCCTGGGCCGGCCCGTGCTGGCCAACGCCCACTGCGACGTCCTGAAAGGCCAGTGCCGCCGGTCGAACGCCGGGCTTACCTACGCAAACTACGGCGAATTCCGGGACGCGCTGGATCTTCTCCTCGGCGCGCCGCGCCTCCGGGAGGCGCTCGGCCGGAACGGCCGGGCCTACTTCCAGGCCCGCTATACCTGGGACATCATCGAACGCAAATACCTCGCGGTCCTGAACGGGACGGGAGCCTGACCCATGGACGTCCATCAATTCGCCACCTCGCTCAGTTACGGGGACGCCATCTCGGACGAGATGCTCGAGATCCGGAGCGTGCTCCGCGAAAGCGGATTCCGCTCGGAGATCTTCATCAAGATGTTCGACCCGCGCTCCGCGCGCCACGTCCGGGACTACCGCGACTACAAGACCTGGAGCTCCCCGGAGAACGTCGTCATCTTCCATTTCTCGATCGGCTCGCCGGTCTCGAAGCTGTTCTTCCGCGTGCCGGACAAGAAGATGATGATCTACCACAACATCACCCCTCCCGAATATTTCGTCGACGCCCACCGGGTGCTCGCCCGCGAATGCTACAAGGGCCGCCTCGAGATCAACCTGTTCGTGGACAAGGTCGATCTGGCCCTGGGCGACTCCGACTTCAACCGGCGGGAGCTCGAAGCGGTGGGCTACCGGGCGACGGGGGTTCTGCCCATTCTCATGAATTTCGCCAAGTTCGACGGCCCCGCCGACCCCGTCACGACCCGCCTCTTCGACAACGGGAAGACGACGCTCCTCTTCGTCGGCCGGGTCATCCCCAACAAGAAGTTCGAGGATATCCTCAAGACGTTCTATTTCTACAAGACGCATTTCAACCCCGCGTCGCAACTCATTCTGGCCGGGGAGCACCGCGGCCAGGAGCGGTATCTCGCCGCGCTCCAGGACCTCGCGGCCCGGCTGCGGCTGACCGACGTCCACTTCAGCAACCACATCGAATTCCCCGAACTCCTGGCCTTCTACCGGGCCGCGGACATCTACCTGTCGATGAGCGAGCACGAGGGGTTCGGCGTCCCGCTCCTCGAGGCCTTTTACAACCGGATTCCGGTCCTGGGCTACGCCGCCGGGGCGGTCGAGGAGACGATGAACGGCGGAGGCGTCGTCCTGCGGGAGAAGGACTTCCTGAAGACCGCGGCCCTCATCGACCGGATCCTGGGCGACGACGCCCTACGGACCCGGATCGTCGACGGCCAGCTCTGGGCCTTGGATAAGTTCAGCCGAGCGAACGTCAGCCGCGTGCTGCTGGGGCACGTCGAAAGGATCGGCCGATCGTGAGGATCGATCAGCTCGTCCCGGCTTTCCATCGCGGCGACGCCATCGGCGACGAGGCGTTCATGCTCAAGGACTTCCTCCGGCGCCGGGGTTTCGATTCGGAGATCTATGCCCTCACCCGAGACCGCGGCCTGGAAGGCCAGGCGAAGCTCTTCGGCGAGTTTCCCGCTCCTTCGCCCGCGGACATCACGATCCTCCATTTCGCCCTGCCGTCGCCGCTGACCCCGGCGCTCGCCTCCCTGTCGTCCAGGAAAGCCCTCATCTACCACAACATCACGCCGCCGGAATTCTTCGAAGGCCTCAACCCGGAGATGGCCCGGATCTCCCGCGTCGGGCGGCGGGAGCTGCGGTCGCTCCAGCCCTCGGTCGACCTCAGCCTGGCCGATTCGGAATACAACCGTCTCGAGCTCGAGGCGCTCGGCTTCCGGAACACGCACGTCTTTCCGCTGTTCGTGGATTTCGCCAAGTACGAGCGGCCGCCGTCCCGCTTCGTCCGCGGCCTCTTCCGGGACGACCGGGTGAACGTCCTCTTCGTCGGCCGGGGC
>Ga0209226_10000050_pt1 | contig 82290 bp, 65 predicted proteins | sample BarGraNGADG00212_2_FD_184497 | JGI IMG/M metagenome (GOLD analysis project Ga0209226, IMG submission 184497) | Arctic peat soil microbial communities from Barrow, Alaska, USA - Barrow Graham LP Ref core NGADG0011-212 (SPAdes) (version 2) | ecosystem: Environmental > Terrestrial > Soil >...
TCCGGTAGATTTATTTCGCCTGTTTCATCGACAGGCCGATGCGCTTCAGCTCGATGTCGAGCTTGATAATCTTGACTTTGACCAGCTGTCCGACCTTGACGACCGCGTGCGGGTCGGAGACGAATCGCTCGGCCAGCTCGGAGACGTGGACAAGGCCGTCGTGGTGGACGCCGATGTCCACGAACGCCCCGAAGTTGGCCACGTTGGACACGATGCCTTCGAGGACCATGCCCACCACGAGGTCCTTGATCTCCTGGGCCCCTTCGGAGAACGCGGCGGTGCGAAACTCCGCCCGCGGATCGCGGCCGGGCTTCTCGAGTTCTTTCAAGATGTCGGCGATGGTCGGCAGCCCGGCTTCGTCCGTGGCGAAGGCCGCCGGGTCGATCGAGGCGAGGAGGGCGGTGTTCCCGATCACGTCCCGGACCGACGTGTTCAGGGCCCGGGCCATGTTTTCCACGAGCGCATACCGCTCGGGATGGACCGCGGAATTGTCGAGGGGGTTCATGGCCCCGGGGATGCGCAGGAACCCGGCGGCCTGCTCGAACGTCTTCTCGCCGAAGCCCTTGACCTGTTTCAGGGCCTCGCGCGACCGGAAGGGACCGTGCTCGTTCCGGTGACGGACGATGCCGGCCGCGGTCGCCCGGTTCAGGCCCGATACGTACTTCAGGAGTTCGACCGAGGCCAGGTTGGCGTCCACGCCGACTTTGTTGACGCAGCTCTCCACCGCCGCCTCGAGCGACGTCTTGAGGTCCGCCTGGTCGACGTCGTGCTGGTATTGCCCGACCCCGATCGACCGGGGCTCGATCTTGACGAACTCGGCGAGCGGATCCTGGAGGCGGCGGGCGATGGAGATCGCCCCGCGGACGGTGACGTCGAGCTTCGGGAATTCGCGGATCGCGGTCTCCGAGGCGCTGTAGACGCTCGCCCCGGCCTCGTTGACCATCGCCACCGGGGGCCGCTTGGCCGCCGGCAGCTCTTCGAGGGCCGCCCGGACGAAGCTCTCGGTCTCGCGCCCGGCCGTGCCGTTGCCGACGGCGATGAGCTCGATCTTGTCCTCGCAGATCATGCTCAGCAGGGCCAGCTTCGATCCGTCGGTGTCGTTCTTCGGCTCGTGGGGGAAGATCGGCCGGTATTCCACGAACTTCCCGGTGGGTTCGACGGCCGCGATCTTGCACCCGGTCCGGAAGCCGGGGTCGATGCCGAGCACGGCTTTCCGGCCGGCCGGCGGGGCGAGCAGCAGGTCCTTCAGGTTTTCGCCGAAGACGGCGAAGGCCTCGGTTTCGGCCCTCCGGCGGACGTCCTTGCGGACCTCGGTCTCGGTCGCGGGGAGGAGCAGCCGGTCGAGGGCGTCGACAACGGTCTCTAGGAGGAGGGTCGCCGCCGCGCTCCGCGGATGGCGGATGAACCGGTAGACGAGGCCGCGGACGGCCTTGTCCTTCGGAATCTCGAGCTCGACCTTGAGCACTTTTTCCCGCTCGCCCCGGAACATGGCCAGGACGCGGTGGGAGGGAATGGCGCTCACGCTGTCGCGGAAGTCGTGGTACATCTCGAACTTGGTCTTCTTGTCCTCGAACTCCTTCCGGACGGTCGAGACGAAGAAGCCTTCCTTGGTCGCGAGCTCGCGCAAGGCCTTCCGGCCGTCGGCGTCGTCGGCCCATTCTTCGGCCAGGATGTCACAGGCGCCTTTGAGGGCGAGCTCGGCCGTTTCGATCCCCTGGTCGGGCGCGAGATATTTTCCGGCTTCGGCCGCGAGGTCCGCGTCCGGTTCGACGAGGTCGGAGAGCCACCGGGCGAGCGGCTCGAGGCCGGCTTCCCGGGCTTTCGAAGCGCGGGTCGTCCGCTTGGGTTTGAACGGCAGGTAGAGGTCCTCGAGCTCGGTCTTGCCCGTCGTGGCGAGGATCTTCGCCTCGAGCTCGGGCGTGAGCTTTCCCTGCTCGCGGATCGTGTTCAGGATGGTCGTCCGCCGCGCGTCGAGCTCCTTGTAGTATTCGTGCCGTCGGGCCAGATCGCGGATCCGGGTTTCGTCGAGGTTCCCGGTCTGTTCCTTCCGGTAGCGGGCGATGAAGGGGACGGTCGCCCCCCCGTCGAGGAGGGCAAGGGTGGCGCCGACCTGGGCGAGGCCCAGGCTGAATTCTGCGGCGAGGCGTTCGGGGTTTCCCATGGCGGTGCTTCTAGTCGTGCGGTCGCGGCATGCCAGCCCATGCTATGGCAATTTCCGGGGAAAAGCAAGCTGGGCCGGCAGGAGCGCCGCGAGGATCACGGAATGTCCCGCGCGGCGCGTTCAAACACGTCCGCGAGCACCCGGGCGCTTGTTTCCCAGCGGAACGCGGCCGCCCGAAGCGGGCCCGCGGCCGAGAGCTTCCTCCGTAAAACCGGATCCCCGAGGACGGCCGCCATTTCCCGGGCGATGCTCCGCGGATCGAGCGGATCGGCATAGACGACGGCCTCGCCGCCCACTTCGAGTAAGGCCCCGCGTTCGGTCGTGACCACGGGCGTGCCGCAGGCCATCGCTTCGAGCACGGGCATGCCGAAGCCCTCGTAAAGGGACGGGAGGACGAAGAGGTCCGCCTCGCGCATCAGGGGGGCCCGGTCGGCGTCGGGGATGTAGCCCAGGAATTTGACCTGGTCTTCGAGGCCCAGCCTCCGGATCGCGGCGAAGAGAGTCTCGTTTTTCCAGCCCTCGCCTCCGGCCACGACGAGGGGAAACCGGCTCCGCAGGTCGGGGGTGAGAAGCGCGTAGGCTTCCATGAGCCGGGGAAAATTCTTTCTCGGCTCGAGGGTGCTCAACGAAAACAAATAGGGTCCGGGGAGGCCGTACTTCGCCCGGACGGCTGCCCGTGCGGCTTCCGGAATGCCCGGCCGGAAGGCCCCGTGGTCGATGGCCGGATGGATGACCGCGATCTTTTCGTCCGGGACGGGAAATGCTTCGCGTAGATCGCGCTTGACCGTCTCCGAGATGACGACGATCCGGCTTGCCCGCCGGAGCGTGCGGGGCAGGTACCGCCGGAGGTACAGATGGTCTTTAGCCCGGAGCGCGTCGGGGTGGCGGAGGAAGCCGAGGTCGTAGATGACCGGGACACAGGCGGAGCGCAGGAGCGGCGCGCCCACGTAATTGGGGAAGAAATAGATGCGGCGGGGGCCCGGCCCGGCCAGATCCACCGGGAACGGCGACCGCAGGGCGCTGCCGCGGAGCCGGCGGTGGACGCCGCTCGGGGCGGTCCGTTTCCGGACCTCGACCGTCGCCCCGATTTCGCGGGCAAGCTCCCGGAGATACTCCTCGGGGCGGGACGTCCGGGCCTTCAGGAAAAAGCGATACGACAGGATCTTCATTGGGAAACGCCCGGGCAGGAGCGCATAGGCCTTGAGGAGTTCGCGGGTATAGTATCCGACGCCGCTCAGCGGAGGATACAGGGCGCTGGGCTCGATGAGGATGTCGGGAGGACCGGTCGGATTGGATTTCATCAGTTTCCGCGTTTTCCATCGTGAACCGGCGATTCGGGCAGGGCCGTCGCGAGGAGGACGCATCCGGCCGTGAGGGCGGCCAGGGCGACGAGCGGCAGCGTCATGGCCCCCGTCGCCGGGACCTTGAGGGCGTCCATGGCGAAGATGAACACGATTCCCGAGATCTGGCCCATGACCAGCAGGAGCGTGTTCGACGTGCCTTCCGGGGCGGGATAGGTGATCTCGGCCGCGTATTGGAAGCCGATGGGGCCGGCGCTGAGCAGGCAGAATCCGAAGACGAAGCTCGAGAGGAGCACGAGCGGATATCCGGAGGCAAAGGTCATGCCCAGGAGGCCGGGGATAAGCCCGATGAGGGCGAACAGGATGAACGGCTTACGGCGGCGGGACCGGTCGGAGAGGAGCGGGATGACGACCGCCCCGACGATGCCGCCGAAGAGCATCAGACCGCCGAGCCATCCGGCCTGGGAGATCGTGAAGCCGCGGGGCCGGACGATGTCCTCGATCCAAGTCGAGACGGCGTTGAACATCCCCAAACCGACGAAGAAAATGACGAGCAGAAGTCGGAAGTCGCGCCGGCGGAGCATGGACTTGAGGCCGTCGAACATCAGGGTGCGCTCGTCGCGCCCGGCCGGCGTGGGCGGGTGCTCGCGGGCGAGGAGCAGGAATACGGCTGCTGAAACAGCTGCGGCGATCCCGTAATAGAGCAGCAGGCGGGGCAGTCCGACCTTTAAAACGAGATAGGGCGAGAGGAGCATCGCCGCTAGGGGGCCGAGATAGAGGGCCAGGATGCCCAATCCGGAGGCGGTGGCCCGTTCCCGGGCTGGGAACCAGCGGGCGGCGATCTTCGTGATGGCCCCGATGACGAAGGGCTGTCCCACGGCCAGGCCGACTTGCGAAATGAACACGACGGTGAAATTCGCGGCGAAGATCCCGCGCGCGAGACCGAAGACGCCCGTCAGGACCGCGCCTATGCCGACGGCGATCTTGAATCCCCAGGTGTCGATCACCCAGGCCGAGGGCAGAAACATGAGGATGTAGACGACCATGAAGCTCATCGACAGCAGGCCGATCATCAGATCGGACTTGCCGTAGAATTGGGCGGCGGTGCTCGTGATGGGGGCGAAGGTGATCCACAGGACCTGGGTCATGCAGCCGATGAAGATGAAGGCGGCGAGGACGATCCAGCGGTATCCGTAGACCCGGACCGGTTGTTCTTCTATGGCGAGCCTCCCTGATGGGCCGAAATATAGGCCGAACGGCGAGGCGTGTCAAGGCGCCCACAACTTTCATGTTTTATCTTCGTTCGGGACCCGGTCAACTAGACCGGTCAACTAGAAAGGGTGGACTTCAATCTTTGACAAAAGCTTAGGCCGCTAGATATAGTATAAATGAGGGAAGTTGTAATATTTTAAATTTCATGATGTTACAAACGACTAAAGTAATGAGGAAAAGGAAAATTTCCGCCCGACGGACGGCAAGGGGTGAGTTTTCTCAGGGAAAAAATTGACGGTCCAAGAGATTGTCAAGTCCACCCCCTCCAAGCCGGTCATTCTCGTTGCCGATGACGACCCCTCCCGGCTCGAAAGGCTGAAGAAGGTCTTCGAACCGGATTTCGCCGTCTTCACCGCCTCCAACGGACGGGAAGCCGTCCAGCTCGTCAAAAAACTGTCCCATTTCGACGCCCTGCTCGTCGACCGGACCCTGCCCCAGATCGACGGACCGACCGTCGTCCGCTACGTGAATGAGATGGTGCCGAAATCCGAGGGCATCATCAAGATGCTCCTCACGGACGGCGCCGCGCGTCCCGGCGGCGACGACGGCCCCTATGTCGGCCGGATCGACTATGTCTTCCATCTTCCGTTTGACGCGGCGAACATCAAGAAGAAGACCAACTATCTCATCGCCCACCGGTCCCGGGAAAAACGCGAGATCATGCGCGCCTCCTTCGCCGGCGATTCCGACATCGAAGTCGAGATCGGCCTGCGGGGCAAGGCGCGCGTCGAGAACCTGAGCGAGGGCGGGATGTTCGTCCGGACGGACCTGCCCAAGGACGACATCCTCCCCTTCCGGATCATGCTGCCGAACGGGGAGGAGGTCCTGGGCACGGGGCGGATCGTGCGGACCGACAAGGCCGGCCGCGGGGCCGGCGTCAAGTTCCTGCTGATGGAAGACGACAGCCGCAAGGCCCTGACCCGCTTCATCGCCGATTCGTTCTCGCCCAAGGACCTGTCCGAGCTCAAGGAGAAGTACTCCTTCCTTCGGACCGAAAGCATCGTCGCCTTCACCGATCCCCGGAAAATCGAAGCCCTCCTGGCCGCGGCCCTCCGCTCCAAGACCGAGATCACGGCCATCCATCCCCACGAGAAAAACTCCGTGACCTTGGAACTGGCGGCCGTCGACCCCGGCGACTTCTGCCGCCTGTCGGGGGAACACCTCGATTCGAAGTTCAAGACCGCGGACAGCATCTTTCTTTCGTTCCAGGCGGGCTATGCCACCTACAATTTCGAAACGATCATCTATCGCATCTCTCCGGACGGTCGGGGCTTGGAGAGCCTCTATCCCCGGATGATGTTCTATTCGGAGAAACGGTCCGTCCAACGGGTGAGCTCGGAAGGGGAGCTCGTGGCCGAGATCACCCTGCCGCCGCCGTTCGAGGCCGTCATCCGGGGCTCGATCACCGACATCAGCGAGGGCGGGGTGAGCTTCGTCACGGACGCCCGCGACGTGGCGCTCCTGATCGGGACCCCCTTAGAATCGATCCGCATCTTCCACGGCGACAAGATGGTCCGCGAGGTCCGCGGGGAGATCCGCAACATCCACCGGATCGCCGACGAAGGCCCGGACCGGCTGCGGTACGGCGTCCAATTCGGGATCGGCCGGCTGACCATCCAGGCCATGGAGCTTCCCCCGGTCGATCCGGCCGGCGAAAAACCGAAAACCCAGGACACGGAGAAATTCCGGACGGGCCCGCGGCGGTTTTCCGACCTGGCGGAGCTGGTCAAGAGGCCGCCCCGGGTCCTCCGCCTCGAGAACGCGAAGGGCGAGGAGATCGTGGGGCTGTTGGACGTCTCGCTGCCGCTCGATGGGACGCCCGTGCCCGTGATCATTGTCCCGCCGGCCTTCGGGAAGACCAAGGAGACCCTGTTCGCCCTGGCCCTGATCATCGTCTCCAATTTCTATTCCCGGGGCGAACCGGTGGCCGTCATCCGCTACGACGGTATCCGGCGCAAGGGGGAAAGCCATAAGGACCCCGAGGCCTCGATTCCGCCCTACGAGATGGTCCACGCCAGCCTCAGCCAGGGGGCCGACGACATTAAGGCCGTTCTGGACTGGCTTCAGCTCAACCCGATCCTCAAACCCAGTTCCGTCGGCCTCGTCAGTTTTTCGCTGTCCGCGCTCGAAGCGCGCATCGTCCTCCGGGACGCGGACTACCGCCGGAAGGTCGATTTCTGGATCGCCTGCATGGGGACGCTCGAGTTCCGGGACCTGATGACCCGGATCAATTGCGGGCTGGATCTCCTCGAGCAATACCAGATCGGCATCGACCTCGGTATCATTCCGATCCTCGGCAACCTGATCGCCATGGTTCCCTTCGCGGCCGACGTCGTGGCAAACGGGGTGGCGACGCTCGCCCAGGCCCGCGAGGACATGCGCCACATCGATATCCCGGTCACCTGGATCCTGGGCGAACACGATCATTGGATCAAGCCCGCGTTCGTCCGCGACATCATGAGCATCCGGGTCGATGCCCCGCGCGATGTCCTTTCGGTCCCGGTGGGGCACAACGCCCGGACGTCCGAGGAGGCGCTCCATCTGTTCGGAAAGGTGACCTCCCTGATCCATCGCTATCTGTACAAGGACTCGATCAAGCCGATTCTGCCGAGCCCCAAGGACATGGAAATCATGCGGCGGGCCGAGAAAGACCGCATCCCGCCGCGCAAGGTCAAGAACCGGCAGGAGTATTGGCAGCGCTATCTCGTCGGGGAGGACCGCTTGATCGGTTTCGACGTGATGGCCTTGTCGGACGATTACGTGGCGCTCATGGAGGACCAGCGGGTGGCGCTCGATCTCCAGCCCGCGGACCGGCTGCTGGACCTCGGCGGAGGCACGGGGAACTTCGTCGAACATCTCTTCGACGGGCCCCATCCCCTCCCGGCCCGGATCCTGATCGCCGACCTCGTTCCCGAAGCCATGATCCGGGCCCGCCGGAAACTTGCCGCGAAGGGCCAGGGCCGTCTCGATTTCCTCGGCCTCGACATCGAGATGAACCGCTTTCTCCCCGTGCGGCGGTTCCTGGACGGCCGGATCGGGCGCTTCCGGATGCTGGCCGACGCGATCGAGAACCTTCCCCTCCAAAGCGCCGAGAAGATCGACGAGGCGTATTCTCCCCGGCTCCATCGGATTCTGCGGGGGGAGGCGATCACCCCGGCCCTGGATCGCTGGCTGAAAGAACGGTTCGACGTTCCCGAGTACCGGATCATCGTCGATTTCAACCAGGCCGCTCGCTTCGTCCGGGACCCCGCCTCCGGCCCCCCGTCGTTCCGCAAGCTCGTTTTTTCGGAGACCCTGGAGGGGACGCTCCACCTGCCGGTCAGGCCGGGGCGGTTCAATAAAATCCTCCTGAGCCTCGTCCTGTCCTATATCTTCGACCCCGTCGAGACCCTCCTCGAGATCCGGCGGATCATCGCCCCGGGCGGCCGCCTCGTCCTCTCGAGCATGCGCCCCGACACCGACGCCTCGGGCCTCTTCACCCGGCTCGTGGAGAAGATCGAAGCGATGCCGGCCGAGAAGTTCGGACGGGAACGGCCCCGAGAGGTCCTCCTCGACTCGATCCGCTCCTTCCTCAACGACGCCCAGGCCCTGGTCGAGCTGGAGGAAGCGGGAACGTTCGACTTCTTTGATCCCGAGAAGCTCGACAGGATCCTGGAAGAAGCGGGCTGGGAGCCGCTCCGGACGATCCCCTCGTTCGGCGAACCCCCCCAGGGCTATGTCGTCGTGGCGAAAGTCCGAGAGTCCCATGGATGACGCGGAGCGGACCTTCGAGAAACGGCTCAACCGGGAACACGACCTGCGCGGCCGGACCCGGCGGGTCATTTTCCTGAGCGCGGTCCTCTATGTCCTCTTTTTGTTCCTGGACGCCATCTTCGCCGGCCCCCGTTTCCGCCTCTTCGCCGTCATCCGGCTCGTCGTCCTGGCGGCTCACGGCCTCCTCCTCGTCCTGCTCCGGCGCGTCAAGACGGACCGCGGCTGCGCGAACCTGGCCTTCGCCCTGACGATCTTCGACGTCTCCGGGATCGCGATCATGATCCAGCTCCTGGGGGGGTTCGCCGCCCCCTACGTCCAGGGGCTCTACCTCATCATCATGGGCCTGGTCGTCGTGGTCCCCCTCGCGTTCCGCGAAACCCTCATCCTCTACGTCTTCATCTGGGCGAGCTACGCGGTCCCCAGCCTCCTGACCATGGCCCGGAACGTGGCCGGCTGGCGCGATGTCTTCGCCAACATCTTCTTCCTGACGGGGCTGATCGTCGTCGCCGCGTTCGGATCGTACCTTAGGGACGCCATCCGCCGCCGGGAGCTGCGAAATCGCATCCAACTGGAGGAGGCGACGGAAAAGCTCCGCGCCTCGAACGAGAAGCTGAAAACGCTCGATACTCTCAAGACTCAGTTCTTCGCCAACGTCAACCACGAGCTGCGCACGCCGCTGACGCTGATGCTGGCTCCGCTCGGGCCGATGTTCGAAGGCCAGCTGGGCCGGATCACGGCCAAGCAGAAGGACTCCATCGCCACGATCCGGCAGAACGGCTTCAAGCTCCTCAAGCTGATCAACAACCTCCTCGACCTGACGAAGCTCGAGGAAGGCAAGATGCGGCTGAAGATCCGGACGCTAGACTTCGTGGAGTACGTCACCGCCCTCCTGGCCTCGGTCAAGCCCCTGACCGACCGGAAGAAGATTACCCTCTATTTCCAGCACCCCTCCGACATGATGGAGATCACGATCGACCCGGAGCATTTCGAGAAGGTGGTCCTCAACCTGCTGTCCAACGCCATCAAGTTCACCCCCGAGGGCGGCCGGATCACGGTCTACCTCGAGGACCGGGACACGGACATCGCCCTGATCGTCGAAGACAGCGGGATCGGCATCCCCCCGGACATGCTCGAATCGATTTTCGACCGCTTCTCCCAGGTCGACGGCTCGCCCTCCCGGCCCCACGAGGGGACCGGGATCGGCCTCTCCCTGGCCCGCGAGATCGTCCGCCTCCACGGCGGCCGGATCCACGCCGAGAGCGAGCGGAAGAAGGGATCGCGCTTCATCGTGGAGCTCCGGAAGGGCGAGGACCATTTCGGCGACGACATCCTCGACCGCCGCCAGGCGGACCAGCCCGTCTCGCTCAAGAAACGGGTCACGGACGCGGAAGGGCCGCGGGTCCAGGACATCGTCACCGACTTCCGCAAGCTCCAGCTCGTCGACCTCGAGCGCGAGGAGATTCCCATCGACTTCCGGAAGCGGGACAAGAGGCACGCCTTCCGTCTCCTGGTTATCGACGACAATCCCGAGGTCCTCAAGCTCATGATGCTCCTCCTGAGCGACGAGTTCGACCTCGATTTCGCCTCGTCCGGCGAGGCCGCCCTCGTCCTGCTCCGGGACAGGGCGCCCGACCTCGTCCTGAGCGACGTCATGATGCCCGGCATGGACGGGCAGACCCTCTGCCGGAAGATCAAGTCCGACGACAGCCTGCGCCACATCCCCGTGATCCTGGTCACGGCCCGGTCGGGTTCGGAGATGCTGGCCGAGGGGATCGAGGCCGGGGCCGACGACTACATCGCCAAGCCGTTCGATTCGGTGGAGCTCAAGGCCCGCATCCGCTCCCTGCTCCGGATGCGCCAGGCCGAGGCCGAGCTCGCCCTCGTCAACCAGAACCTCAAGGTCCGGACGACCGACCTCGTCGAGCGGCAGCGGGCGCTTTTCCTGTCGATGATCAAGTCCCTCGTCTCGGCGCTCGACGCCAAGGACAAATACACGCGCGACCACTCGACCCGGGTCACGGAATTCACCCTCCGGATCGCGGAGAAGATGGGCCTGAACGAGCGGGAGCTGAAAGATCTAGAGCTGGCCTCGATCCTCCACGACGTGGGCAAGATCGCCGTTCCGGAGAAGATCCTGAACAAGCGGGGGCGGCTGACCGACGAGGAATTCGCCTACATCAAGGAGCACCCCGTCGTCGGCGAAAACATCCTGAAGCCGATCATCGAGCTCCAGCAGGTGGCCAACGTGGTCCGCCACCACCATGAGCGCTACGACGGCCAGGGCTATCCGGACGGGCTTAAGAGCCTGGAGATCCCCATCGGTTCCCGGATCATGGCCGTGGCCGACACCTACGACTCCATCACCTCGGACCGCCCCTACCGGAACGCGGACTCGCACAACTCCGCGGTGAAGGAAATCATCAAGCGCTCGGGCGCCCAGTTCGATCCCGAGGTCGTGGGCTTCTTCCTCGAGGTCGCCAAGACGTTCGTCGTCCCCGAGAAGCCGGGCGCCTCGAACGGGGCGGTCTGACTCCTCCCGCGGCTTCCTAGAACGCCACCAACCCCGCTTTTTTCAGCATGTCCAAATAGGCCAGGATGACCCCGAGGTCCGTCTCCTGCCGGAACTGGGTGTCGAGCATTTTCTTGATGTCCAGGGCGCTGTTCCGGCCGTCGCAGAGAAGTTGGATTTCGCTCGTCGCGCCGCGGAGCGAACGGCTGGGCCCTTGGGCCGGCGCCCCCGGCGTCCCTGTCCCCGGCTTGGCCGGGGGAGAAGCCGGAGCGGCGGCGGGCTGACGCTGCGCTTCCTGAATCGCGGCCAGGTAGCCCTGGTAGCCGTTCTCCTTGACCTTCGGCGTCGGCCGGGGCACGAGCGCGGCCGCTCGCTTCTCGAGGTCCGTGGGTTTGAGGACAGGCGCTATCGCGCCGAGGAGCGAGGCCGTGAGCTTCGCCGCGTTGTCGAGCGCCTTCAGGGCGCCCTGCTCGATCCCCGCGACGGCGGCTTTCTGGCCGTCGAGGTATTTCCCGAACGCGGCCTTGTCCTGGGCGAGCTGCCGGACGGAGTCGAGCGTCGCCCGCTCGTTGATCGCCGACGCTTTGATATACCCCCGCGCCTTTTTGTAGACGTCGGCCAGACGGTCCTTGTCGGCTCGCTTCAGCTCCTCGATTCCCCGAGCGAGCTGGTGGCCGATCCGGCCCGCCGCGTTGCTCACGATCTCGGCCGCGATCTGGCCCGCCGCCCGGTCGTCGGCCGCGGCGATGGCGTAGGCCGAGGCGGCGGCGATGACCACGGCCCGCTTCATCTGGGTCGGGTCGATTTTGTCCGGCCGGTCCTGGGAGGTGTGGTACCACTGGTCGGGCCACGTGTTCAGGACGACGCCGGGCACGCCCACGCCCCAGTCGTTGAAGACCTCGTGGTCGGAGGAGCCGAAGTGGGTGCCGATGTAGTAGTACATCGGCTCCTCGCTCCCGGTGGGGGCGACGATCCGCTTGGGGAACGCGCCGGACATGCCGTTCGTCACGTACGAGCGGTTGGTCTCGCCCACGTAACGGAAGAAGTTCTCCAGGACGTCGTTGATGAAGTGCGGGTTGCCGTAGGTCGTCCGCATCACCGTGAAGAAGGCCAGGCTCCGGGTCAGGCGCACGCCGACCATGTCGAGGTTGATGTCGCAGAGCGTCCGCCGCATCTGCTCCTTGTGGGACCGGACATAGACCCCGGTGCCTCCGATTTCGGGCGCCCAGAGGAAGCGGATCGTGCGCCGGGGGGCGGCCAGACGGCCGTCCCGGATCATCGTCTGGATCGTCCGCGCCGCCTCGAGGAGCGCCGCGCACCCGGAGAAGTTGTCGTTCGCGTCCTGTTTAACGAGGCCCTCGAACAGGTGGGCCGTGAGGATGATCTCGTCCGCCCCGGGCGTGGAGCCCGGAATGGAGGCCGTGACCATCTGCTGCTCGTAGGTTTCGGTCGCGCTTTCGACCTTGGCCCGGACCGTGATCTTCTCCCCCCGTTTCAGCCGGTCGCGGAGGATCGCCCCTTCGCGCGGCGGGAGGGCGAAGGCGAACTTGGCCGGCTTTTCCTTGGTGCCGGAGATCCCGCCCCAGGGCATGATCAGCGGATCGAAGAGCGGCCGCGGGGAATCGAAGGACACGACCCCCTCGGCGCCCTTCTGCTGGCAAGCGAGGTTGTGGACCGCCCCGGAGGAGCCGGACGTCACGACGATCTTGCCCTTGACGTCCGGGCCCTCGAAGTCCTTCGGGGTCCCGTCGCCGACCCAGACGAGCTCGGCCGTGACGTCGGCGCTCCGCGAGCCTTGGACGAGCATCGCCCGGAGGTCGGTATAGGAGGCGATCTTCTGCAGGCCGGGCTTGATCTCCCAGAGATCGCCGGCGACGCCGTCCCAGGTCTCGCCTCCCGGGAAGCGGATGATCTCCGCGTCCTTGAGGCCGTAGTCCTTCAGGAGGTCGAGGATGTATTGCGATTCGAGAAAGGTCCCGGCGTATTCGGCGTGCCTCCGGTCCCGGGGCATGCCGCCCAGGGCCAGGATGTGAGACGTCGCGGTCTCGCCCGAAGCCTCGCCGGCGATCAGGTCCATCTTGTCCGGCGGGAGAAAGCTCCACTGGAACCAGGGCGTCATCTGGGCCGCGGCGACAAGGGCCGCGAGGCACATCCCCGCCGCAACGGCGAATATTCGGGTCTTGGATGTCATATCGGTCCTCCGCTCAAGACCATTCGTGAGAATCAGGAAAATCTATTCTCTCAGAGAAACGGCGGGAATATCAAATCATGAGGCGAACCCAATATTGCCGCGGCGTCCCGTAAGAGCGGGACGGCTCGCCATGACACGCGGATCAACAACTTGTCAGAAGATGTGCCCGAAGTTGAAATAGAGTCCGGTGGCGTCTGCGCCCAGGCCGACGTCCATCCGGACGACGAAGGTCTTCATGTAGTAGCGGAGACCGATCGTCGGATTCGCGGCCCAATTCCGGAGATCGACGCTCCCGAGCGAGGGCCAGACCTTGCCGCAGTCGAGTCCGACGACGCCGCCCAGGCGGCCGATGATGGGGAACCGGACCTCGGCGTTCATGAGGAGGTGGGATTTGTCGAGGTAGCGGTCCTGGGGCGAGCCGCGCAGCGTCCTGTTGCCTCCGAGCGGAAGCAGCACCTGGCTGGGCAGATCGTCGCCGAAGAGGTTTTGGCCGCCGAACCGGAAGGCGAAGATCGTCTTGGGCTGGAAGAGGACGGCGTAGTATTGGAACCAGCCCGCCACCCGGGTGAACGAGACAGTCCCCGCCCCGGCCTTCGGCGCGTATTCAGCCTCGGCCTGGAGGACGATCCCTTCGCTCGGGTGGATGAAGCTGTCCCGGCTGTCGTAGCGGATGTTCCCGAAAATCGAGACGTACGAGGCCCGGCCGATGTCCAGGCCCGAAGGCGCGGGACGCGCTTCGTCCTCCGGCGGGCTGTTGCGGACCGTGGCGTATTTCAGGCCGACCTGGCCGACGGTCGTCGTCGTGAACCCCCGGCTCAGGGCCAGGCTGATCTCGACGGGCTCCCGCGTATAGGACACGCGGTCGGCGTAGAGGGAGGCGTTGCCCACGCCGAAGAAGTTATTCTTGATCATCTTGTCATAGTCGATCGTCAGGTCGAAGGCCAGGGGGTAGGTCTTCCCCTGGCGCGTCTCGAAGTCGGGCAGGGAGAAAACGAACCGGTACCAGCGCTCGCCCTTGGTGCTGTTGAAGGCCGTGAGGTCGAACGACTCCGAGAGGCCCAGCGGGTTGAGGAGGAACCCCTTGGCCCCGTAGCCGAACCCGATGTCCGTGTCCCACATCAGGATCGGGAAGAACTCAGAGTCAAACCCCTTGGGCGGCACGACTGTGGCCGGCTCCTTGGGGGCGGAGGAGAGGACGCGCCCCAGACCGATTTCGGCGATGACGCCGTAATGGTCGGAGGCGTGGACCCCGGATTCCGGCGCATCCAAGGCGACCGACGAGGATGCGACGTCCTCGCGCCGGAAGCCCTTGTTCAGGACGATGTAGTCGAGCCGGCGGCTGATCCCGCAATCGAAGGCGTCGAGCAGGCCAAGGGGCGGCGGCGGCGGTTCTTGGCCTTGGTCTCGGCGACAACGGCCGCGAAGTCGGCCGGCGAGAGGGCGCGGCCCTCGGGCGTCTCCCGGAAGCGGGCGAAGAGCGCCTCGTCGTCCGCCGCGGAGGCGACAAGATGGACGTTGACCAGGTAGATCGGAGTTTCGTCGACGAGGACCTTGCCCACGAGCGAGAACACCGCCTCGTCGAAGTGGAAGGTGAGAAAATCGCCGAAGAGGCCGAACGGGCCCGAGAGCTTCCAAACGTCGTGCCGCCGCAGCCGCAGGGACGGCCGGGCCAGGATGGCCATGCCCTCCTTAAAGTTCGAAGGCACGCCGAGGGGGCCGAGCTTGATGCCGCCGTTCACGACCTGGTGGATTTCGGTGAAGCCGAGCTCCCCGTTCCGACTTGTCAGCGGCGGGTTAAAAGTCTGTCAAGAATTTGTTAAAGCCGCAAAACCCGAATTCGGAGGTGCCAACGGCCCCGGCATCTGGTAAACTAGAAGGCTGGAGGAGAATCATGACCTCACTTCGCAACAAAGTCGTTTTCATCACGGGTGCGAGCTCGGGCATTGGCCTGGCGTGCGCCCGGATTTTCGCCGCGGACGGTGCCCGGATCCTCATCACGGCCCGCCGGGTCGACCGGCTGGCGAAGCTCGCCGACGAGCTCCGCGCCGCCCACGGCGTCTCCGTTCATGCCTTCGCCCTCGACGTCCGGGACTCGGGCGCCGTGGAGCGGACGATCGCCGGACTGCCGCCGGAGTTGTCGGCCATCGACGTCCTGGTCAACAATGCCGGGCTTAGCCGCGGCTTGGACAAGATCCACGAGGGGAAGATCTCCGACTGGGAGGAGATGATCGACACGAACATCAAAGGCCTGCTCTATGTCAGCCGGGCGGTCATCCCCGGCATGGTCAAGCGAAACGCCGGGCATATCATCAACATCGGCTCCATCGCCGGCCATGAGCTCTATCCGGGCGGCAACGTCTACTGCGGGACGAAGTTCGCCGTCAAAGCCATCTCCCAGGGGATGCGGATCGACCTCGTGGCGACCCCGATCCGGGTGAGCTCGGTCGATCCGGGGATGGTCGAGACCGAATTCAGCCTGGTCCGCTATCACGGCGACAAGGAGCGGGCGGACAAGACCTACAAGGGCTTCACGCCGCTCACGCCCGACGACATCGCCGACGCCGTCCACTACTGCGCCACGCGGCCGCCGCACGTCAACATCAACGATATGATCGTCATGCCCCAGGCGCAGGCCGGGGTCCTGGTCGTCCATCGGACCTGAAGCCGCCCGCGAAGAGAGAGAACCATGGAATACCGCCGCTTGGGAACATCGGGCTTGAAGGTCTCCGCCCTGTCCTTCGGGAGCTGGGTGACCTTCGGCGAACAGATCGACGAGGACACGGCCGCGGCCTGTATGAAGGCGGCCCGCGAGGCCGGGGTGAATTTCTTCGACAACGCGGAGACCTATGCCCAGGGCAAGGCCGAGAGCATGATGGGCGCGATCCTCCGGAAATTTGGCTGGAAGCGCTCCGACCTCGTCATCTCGACCAAGATCTTCTGGGGGGGCAAAGGCCCCAACGACATCGGGCTGTCGCGGAAGCACATTTTCGAAGGCATGGAGGCCTCCCTCCGCCGCTTGCAACTCGACTATGTGGACCTCGTTTTCTGCCACCGGCCCGACAAGGACACGCCCATCGAAGAGACCGTCCGGGCCATGAGCCACATCGTCGGACAGGGGCTGGCCTTCTACTGGGGGACGAGCGAATGGACCGCCGAGGACATCCGGACGGCCTACGACCTCGCCCGCCGCGAGCGCCTGGTCCCGCCGACCATGGAGCAGTCGCAGTACAACATGTTCCACCGGGACCGCGTGGAGCAGGAATACCGCCGGCTCTACGAGGACATCGGCCTCGGGACGACGACCTGGAGCCCCCTGGCCAGCGGCTTCCTGAGCGGGAAGTACCTGCGCGGGATCCCCGAAGGCTCGCGGTTCTCGCTGCGAGGCTACCAGTGGCTGAAGAAGAGGTTCGAAGGTCCGGACGCCGGGGCGAAGCTCGAGAAGGTCCGCAAGCTCGGCCGGCTAGCTTCCGGATTGGGGATCACCCTCCCGCAGCTCGCCATCGCCTGGTGCCTCAAGAATCCGCACGTGAGCACGGTCATCACCGGCGCGTCCAAGCCCGAGCAGGTCGTGGAGAATATGAAGGCCGTGGACGCGGTGAAGCACCTTGACGGCGAGGCGATGGCTAAAATCGAGAAGATCCTGGCGAACGCCCCGGCGCCCGAGCCCGACTTCCGGAGCTAGCGGGTTAGAGATCGCCGTCCGTCTCCCGGTCGAGGCGGTCGAAGAAGGCGACCATGAACCGGTGGCGCTTTGCGGCGATGCGCTTTCCCTCCCGGGTGTGCATCCGGTCCTTGACGTGGCGCAGCTTCACCATGAATTCGCGGTAGGCGGTGTCTTCCTTCGTGTAGGGCTCGGTTTTTGCGAGATCGGTCCCCTTGTTGTGCATCCGGGCGCCGACTTCGCCGGCGAAGAGGAACGCCCGCCCGATCCCGACGGCCCCGATCGAATCCAGCTTGTCGGCGTCGAAAAGGATCCGGGCCTCGAGCGTGGCGGGGGCCGCGCCCTTCCGGAAGCGGTGGGTCTCGATGCAGTGGACGATCCGGGCGATCGCCGCCTCATCCACCCCGTCGGCCCTCAGGATTTCCGCCGCGAGCCTGGCCCCCGCTTCGGAATGGCAGACGCGGCCGTGCGTTCGGTCCTCTTCGGCCCGACCGATGTCGTGGAGGACGGCGGCCAGCTTCAGGATGCCCAGGTCGGCCTTTTCCTTGCGGCCGATCCGGAGGCAGAGGCGGAGGACGCGTTCGGTGTGGTCCCAGTCGTGGCTGCCCCGGGCGTCCCGGAAGCGTCGCTCGGCCTCCTTCCGCACGCGGTCGAACAGCGATTTGGTCCGGTTTTCTTTTTTTGTGATCGTCAAATGAATCCCCATTTGCTTTTCATTGTGTCCTTCAGGGGACATCTTAATATTAGGGTGACTGTCAGTGCAATCCCCATAAACCATTCGGGAAGAAGGAGGGGCGGTCGGTGCAACGACAGGCCGGGGCTGGGATTGCCCCAAGGCCCGCATAGCGGAGGGGGGTCCCATCGCGATAGCGATGGGGGGAACCGACGGGACTGGTTCCCGAGCGGGCCGGGGGCTGATCCCGGTGCCTGATCGGTGCTCGTCGGAAAGGCCGAGTTGTCTGTACGCAACCTTTTCGGCCGCTTTTTCGTCTATGATATCGAATGCCCTTGATGGAGGAGACTATGTCCATGAAAAGATCGTTTTCAGCCTTGGCGCTGGCCCTGGGATTGCTGGCGGGAGCGGTCGTTGTCGGGTTGAACGCCGCGTGCATCGCCTTCGACGAAAACGGCTTGCATTTTCTGGGAGGCCCGGAATACAAGGAAGATTTCCTGAAGACTGTTCCCCTGAACGCGGGCGGAAGCTTCAGCCTGAAGAACACGAACGGCGTCGTCCGCCTGTCGACTTGGGCCCGGGACGAAGTCGAGATCAAGGCCGTAAAAACCGCCCGCGGGTCCAAGGAAAACCTCGGGAAGGTCACGATCGAGGTTAGCGCGGCGGCCGGATCCGTCAAGGTCGAGACCGTCTATCCCAGGCTCCGCAATCTCCGGGTGAGCGTCGCCTATGAGATCAAGGTCCCGGAGAACGTCCGTCTAGAGGACGTCCGGACGACGAACGGCGATCTGGTATTCACGGGCCGCCTCGCCGACGTCAAGGCCGGCAGCACCAACGGCGACGTCCGCGTGGACAGCGCGGCAGGCCGGTGCGAGGTCGGGACGACGAACGGCGACATTCATCTGACCAACGCCCGCGGACCGGTGGACGCCCACACGACGAACGGCGGCGTTCATATTGACATCGGGAAGATTGAGGCGGACATTTCGGCCAGGACCACCAACGGCTCGATCACCTTGCGGGCCTCCGGTGAGCTGAGTGCCGAACTGAAAGCGCGCACGACTAACGGCCGGATCCAGACCGACTTTCCGATCACCGTCCAGGGGATGGTGAACTCCAAACGGAGCCTCGAGGGGAAACTTGGGAGCGGCGGGCCGCTGATCGACCTTCATACGACGAACGGCGGCATCACGATCGGCCGCTGACGAGACATAACAGGTCGCAAAAAAGCGCCACTTTTGTCATAGCGAGCCAGCTCGCAAGAGCGCTCCTCCTCGCACGTGGGGACCTTTTCGGTTTCCTGCTAAAAGACAAAGCCGAGGCCGAAGATCAGTCCCAGGGAAGACGTCCGAAGCCAGCGGCCCCACCGGGGTCCTCCCTGGCCGACGGAGAGTGTCGTGATATCCCGCCCCTTGCCTTCGCCGCTCGTATAGAAAAACCCTCCGAGGCGCCAGGACGCGCCCGCGTGGGCGAAGACCACGGGCCCGATCCGGGCCGCCAGGCCAGCCCCAATGACCGCCTCCATGCCGATGTAGGATGCCTTCAATTTTTGGCCGTTGAGCTCCGCCCCGTTGTCGATCTGGAGCCAGGGGACGCTGATGCCGAGGGAGACGTAGGGCTTGACCGGAAATTCCTTCAGGAAAAACGACCGGCCCGTGATCTGGACGGCTTGAAAGAGCGCCGGCGTGTCTCGTTCCTCGACCGAGGCCGTGAGGTTCGATCTCAGATAGGAGATTTCCCACAGCCAGGATGCGTGGATGTATCCGAAACCGAAGGCGATGGAGGTTTTTTCCCCAAGCTTGGGGATGTGGAAAGCCAAGTCGAAATGCCAGAGGGTGAGCTTCCCGTCGAGGTCGCCTTTGTAGGCGAGATCATAGCCGCTCGCCGCGATGAAAAAACCTTCTCCGGCGGGTTTGGCGTCCTGGGCGAGGAGAGAGACGGCGAGGGCCGCGATCAACGCCAGTGCGGCAAGTCCGGATCGAATCGAAGGCATGTGTTTTCAGCCCATAAACAATAAAAAAAAGGGACCGTGCGTCGGGTCCTTAGAACCCGACGCACAGCCCCCCGGCCGAACGTCGGTTACTTCTTCTCCTGTGCCGCGGCCTTGATCTGGTCGATGAACTTCTTGATGTTCTCCTTGAGCTGAGGCGGCTGGGCGGGCGCGAGCTCCAGGGCCTTTTCGGCGGCCTTGAGCGCGTCGTCATACTTCTTGAGCTTCAGGTTCACCTGGCCCAGATTGTTCCAACCCGTGTAGGCGTCCGGAGTCAGGGCGACCGCCTTCTTGGCCGCTTCCAGGGCGCTGTCCAGATTCTTGCCCTGCCCCGTCCAGAACGTGGCATAGGCCGCGACCGCCCGGCCGTTCTCCATGTTCTTCTTCAGGTATTCGGGTCCGAAGACGTCGAGCGCCCGATCCAACTTGTCGGCCTCGACGAAGATCCGGGCGGCGTTCTGGGCGGACATGTCCATCCGCGCCGGCGGAGCCTCGCCCGATCCGGCCTGGACCGGCGGCGCGGCGGGCGGATTGGCGGCGGCGACCTTCAGGATCTCCTCGGCTGCCTCGGCGGCTTTCGCCTTCTCGCCCTGCTGGAGGTAGACCTGGGCGAGAAGCTGGAGCATGTTGCCTTTCGCTCCGCCCTTGGCCAAATCAACCGCCTCCTGGGCGAGCTGGAGGCCCTTGTCCAGGTTGTCCTTGTCCTGGAGGATGCGCCGCACGTAGGCGCTCAGGACCTGGGGATCGTCGGAGAAGCGGGCCGTGTATTCTTCGAAGAACTTGACTGCTTCGTCCTTGGGCGCGGTCCGGCCGTAATAGCCCTGGGCCAGGCGGCTGTAAGCGTCCTTGACGATGACGCCGTCCTTGTATTTCTTGAGGAATGCCTGGAGCGGAGCGGGGTCCGGCGGCCGGCTGCGTAGGGCGTTCTGGCCGACGTTGAACTCGGCCAGCTCTGTATAGGAAACCTTTTCCTTCTGGTACTCGGTCGTTCCCTGCTTCCCGTCGGGATCGGCGGCGATGAGCTCCTTGTACATCTGCGCGGACTTCACGTTGTTGTAGCGGTCGGACCACTTCTGGGCGAGCTTGAAGACGGTCGGGATGTCTTTGGGGTTCTTGGCGTAGGCGGCGGCCAGGGCCTTGTAGGTTTCAGGCCCGGCCTTCATCGCCTCCAGGCGGTCCTGGAACTTCTCGGGCGGAGGCCCGTAGCCGACGGTCCAATCGATCTCGGAGCCGTCCTCGCCGAACACCACGACGGTAGGAGTGGCGTGGATGGCATATTTGTCGAAGACGAGCTTCCCGGCCGGTTCCTGGGTGTAGACCTGATACAGGACGAAACTCTTGGTCAGGAAGTCCTTGAACTTGGGGTTGTCGTAAAACTGCTGACCCAGCAGTTTACAGCTCGGTCAGGTGTAGGAGGAAAAATCGAGGAGGAGGGGCTTGTGATCGACTTTGGCCTTGGCGAACGCCTCATCCAGGGTCCCCTTGAACCACATGGTGTTCTGGGCGAACGCCGCGGAGGCGAGCACAAGCACGACGGACAGGATGAGTAGTTTTTTCATGCGCACCTCTGCCTGAACTATATTCTCAGGAGGGCGAAAAAGTCAACAAAAAAAGGGGGACGCGCGGTCCGCGCGCGTCCCCCTGACAGCAATTCGATTCTACTTCTTCTCCGGCGTCGGGTTTTTGAGCTTTTCGAGGTTCTTCTTGTAGGTTTCTTTGGCCGCGTCGGGGGCGAGCTCGATGGCTTTCTCCAGCGCCTTGACGGCTTCGGCCTTGTTCTTCATCTTGTCGTAGACCGTGCTCAGCGTGGAATAGAGATAATAGGTCGTGGGCATCAGCTCCACGGCCTTTTTGGCCGCGACGAGCGCGTCGTCCAGGTTCTTGCCCTGCCGCGCCCAGAACCCGGCGTAAACGTAGAGCATCGTCGCGTCCGTAATGTTCTTCCGGGAGTAGGCCGGGCCGTAGAGCTGGAGGGCCTTGGCGTCCTGGTTGTTCTTGATGTAGAGTCCGGCCACCTGGCCGAGGAAATAGCTGTTGTCCGGCGCGAGCTTCAGGGCCGTTTCGCCCATGGCGACCGCGTTCTCCTTGTCGCCTCCGTTCTCCATCCAGAAGTTGGCGTAGGCGATGAGACTGTAGCTCAAACTCTGGACCTGGCCCTCCATGAACGACTTGCCGAAGACCTTGTCGGCCTTGGCCTTGTCGCCCTTGAGGATATAGAGCTGGGCGATCGTCTGGTTGATGCTCGGCTCGGGATTGGACCGGGTGAGATCCTGGAGCTTGTCGGCCAATTCGACGCCCTTGTCATAGGGGCCCTTGTCCTTGTTGATCCGGGTGAGCCACTGGTTGAGGACCTCGGGGTCGGCTGGGAACTTGGCCGCGTATTCGGCGAAGAACGGGGCCGCCTCTTCCTTGGTCGCCTGGTAGCCATAGAAGTAGCCCATGTTGCCGTAAGCTTGTTTGACCAGCGGGCTCTTGGGATACTTGGCGATGAAGGCCTTGATCGGGGTCATGTCCTGCTTCTGCCCGGGCTCCGTGTTCGTCGCGACGGCAAAGGCCGCGAACTCCGTATAGGGGGCAGTTATGTTCGAATATTCCTGGGTGTAGTTCCCGGCTTTGCCCTGCGGATCCAGAACCAGGACTTCCTTGTATTTCTCGGTGGATTTCTTGGCGTCGTAGCGATCGCCGTACTTGCGGGCGAGCTTGAAGACGACGGCCGCGTCCTTGGGGTTCTTGGCGTAGGCAGCGCCGATGGACTTGAACGTATCGACGCCGTCCACCATCTTCTGAAGCGTGGCCTGGAAAGTCTCGGCCGGCGGATCGTAGCCGACCGTCCAATCGACGTCGGCGCCGTCCCCGCCGATCGTCATGATCGTGGGCGTGGCGCGGATCCCGAATTTCTTGAAGACGGCCTCGCCGGCCGGTTCCTGGGAAATCGCCCGGAACAGGACGAAATTCTTGTCGAGGAAGGGATGGAATTTGGGGTTGTCATAAAACTGCTGACCCAGCAGTTTACAGGCCCCTCAGGTGTAGGAGTAAAAGTCGACGAGGACCAGCTTGTGATCGCTTTTGGCCTTGGCGATCGCTTCGTCCAGCGTCCCCTTGAACCAGTTCGGGGCCTGGGCGAAAGCCGCGGAGGCGAGCACAAGCACCATCAGCAGGAGAAGTGCTTTTTTCATACAAATACTATATTTTCGCGGCCGTTGGATGTCAATAGGCCTGATCGGAGAATTTAAAGCAACCCGGCGATAGGATAGCCCTGAGGCCCCCATAGCGGAGGGGGGTCCCACGCGAAGCGGGGGGGAACCGACGGGACTGGTTCCCCAGGGGGCCGGGGGCTGTCCTATTGCCGGGTACGCAAGGCTAATCCGCCTTGACCAGCGTGATTCTCGCCTTGCGCGTCTTGCCGTTCCGCTCGACGGTCAGGGTTACGACGTCCCCGATTTTCCGGCTTTCGAGCGCGGTGTAGAGGTCGTCATAGGAGCCGATCTTCGCCTCGTCCAGGCCGACGATGACGTCGCCGAGGAGCAGGCGGCCGTAGCGGTCGCGGCTGAGGCCGATCAGCCCGGCTTTCGTGGCCGCGCTCCCTCCCGGGACCTCCCAGACGGCCGCGCCCTTGATCCCGAACCGCTGGTTGTATTGGTCGGGGAGGAGCGAGGCGCCGATGTCGGGCCGGATGACCTTGCCGTAGCGGATGAGTTCCGGGACCACTTTCTTGATGGTGTCGACCGGGATGGCGAAGCCGACGCCGCTCGACGCGCCCGACGGCGAGTAGATCATGGTGTTCATCCCGATGATCTCGCCGCTCGAGTCGAGGAGCGGCCCCCCCGAATTGCCGGGGTTGATGGAGGCGTCGGTCTGGATCATGTCCCGGATCGTGACGTCGCCCGCGCCGAGCATCTTGCGGCCGAGGGCGCTGACGATGCCCGTGGTGACCGTGTGGTCGAAGCCGAAGGGGTTGCCGATGGCGATGACCTTCTGGCCGACCTGGAGGTCCTTGGAGCTGCCGACCTTGACCGGCACCAGGTCCTTGAGGTTGCCCTGGATCTGGAGGACGGCCACGTCCTTGGTCTCGTCCTTGCCGATGAGCCGTGCCGGCCGCTGCTCCTGGTTGGGCAGGGTGACGCTGAACTCCGTCCCGGCTTCGATCACGTGGAAATTCGTGACGATGTGGCCCTGGTCGTCCCAGATGTAACCGGACCCGCTGCCCTTGGCCACCTTCTCCTCGTTGAAGAACCAGTCCCGGACGAGTTGGATGTTGGTCACGAACACGACCGAGTTCTTGTTCTTCTTGACGATCTCGATGGTGTTGCGCTCGTCCTCGAGGAGCTGCGCCCGGAGCGGCGCGGCGGCGAGGGCGAACGAGAGGGCCCCGACGACGAAAGCGGCGGCCTGAAGGCGGATCGATGACGGCTTCATCATGGTCGTTTCCTCCCCTCCTATTGTAGCAAAAGTCCTTACGGTCGTGAAACGCGCAAATCCGATCGATAGGCTGGCGCCACTTTTGAAATGATTGCCTTTTCCGATCTCCCGGATATAGAATGTTTCCTTTTTGAGGAGGCCGCATGAACGCTCGCCGCGCCGTCCGCATTTTCATCATACTCATCCTGCCGATCCTCGCCAAATACGGACTTGCGTCCGGTTCGTCCCCCGTGATGCATAGGAGAATCCTTTGAGCACGCGTTTGTCCCGGCTCCTCGTTCTCGGGCTCGCCGCTCTGGCCCTGATTCCCCGCGCCGCCCAGGCCCAAGAGGACGGATATCCCTTCCGCCTGGCCAACTTCAGCTTCGAATTCCTGGGGGGCGCGACCAAGATCGCCCCCGGCGATCTGAATTCCATCGCCGACTACGAGGAGACCTACCTCCGGTATTATTACGCGACGCGATTCAACTACTACCAAGGTCTTTACGGGGACGCCTACCAGGTCCGGAGCACCCGCACGGGAGACGCCCAATTCAATTCCATCCGCGACGCGCTTTCGTACGGGGTCCGGCTCCGCTACAACCTCAGCCCCTCGTTCGGCCTTTCCTTCGGCGTCCAATTCCTGACTTGCACCCAGACCTCCAACGTCGGGATGAAGGTGGACGTCATAGACGGCAGCCGCGATTATGTCGATTACGGCGGGACCGTCTCCTATCAGTACCAGAATTCCGGGTTCCTGCTGGGCGCCTCGGCCTGGGTCCCCCAGCTCGCGGCGCATTTTGGCTGGCAGTTCGGCGGCGTCCTGCGCCTGGAGATCCTCGTCGCGGGCGGGCCGCTCTTTGTCGAGTGCCGGTCCCTGAGCGAGCGGCGCCTGTCCGTCACCGATGCCTCTGGATACCAATCGGGGTCCCTGGTCCGGACCGAGATGACCGGCAAGGGGACCGGGGTTTCCGTGGAGTTGGGCGGCCGCATTTCGGCGAAGACGGCGGGGTTCCTGGATTTCTTCGTCGAAGGGAGCTATGCCTTCCGCGACGCCACATTCCTCACGGGCCCGGGTTCGTCGAGGTCGGTCGTGATCGATTCCAATGCCGAGCAGGACTCCGTCCTCCAAAACTGGAGCGGGGAATGGAGCAGCATCCAGTCCCAAATCACCTCGAGCTGGGGAAAATTCTTGCAGTATAAGGTGCAGAACCAGATCCTGACCGATAGGGGAACGAACATTCAGAAATTCGGGCTCGACCTTTCGGGGTTTCAGCTGAAGGCCGGCATGGCCGTCAAGCTCTAGCCGGATCAGACTTTCTTGTCCGACGCTCCCGGCTTGGCCAGGGGTTTCCCCTCCCTGCAGAACGGGCAGCCCTCCGGCTCGAAGGCCTGGACCTTGAGGGCCATGAGGCTGCCGACGGGCCGCCCTTCGATCTTCACGTCCCCCCCCGTCCGGTCCACGAGGACGAAGATCCCCGCCACCGCGATGCCGCGGAGCTTCAGGCATTCCACCACCTCGGCGATCGAGCCGCCGGTGGTCAGGATGTCCTCGACGATGACCGCCCGGGCGCCGTCGATGCCTGAGAACCCGGCCCGGAAGGTCATCTTCTCGTCCACCCGCTGGGTGAAGGCGAACTTCTTGTCGAGCTTGAGCGCGGCCAGGAAGCCGATGGCGATCGCGCCGTAGGCGGGCGAGACGACGTATTCGAAGTCCAGGCCCTCGGCCTTGATCTTGGCCACGAGGAGGTCGATGAGTTTCTCGAGGGCGGCCGGATTCTCGATGAGCCGGATTTTCTCGAAATACCACTCCGAATGCTTGCCCGAGGTCAGCTTGAAATGCCCTTGGAGCAGGGCGTCGGAATCCTTGAACAGGGCCAGGACTTTGGGGTCGGCGTTTTCCATCATGCGGGCCTCCTTGCGGTGGTCGTTTCCTGCTCGGAGAGCGGGGTGCGGCGCGAAAGGATTATAGAAAGAACGGCCGCGGTTCGCAAGATGGACCGGAGAGGTGCATTTCGGCTCCAAGGTATGGTATGTTTTCCGCGGACTTCAATTTTTATGGTCAAGACACACGGAGGAATCGCATGCGCAAAGATCGGAAAAAATTCCGGGTCTTTTTCGTCCTGTTTTTGGCGGTTCTTGGCGCGGCGATCGTTGTTGCGGCAACGGCTCGGCCGCAGGTTGCCGCAAAGGCCCGTCCCCAGTCGCCCGCGCCCGCCGATTTCGACATCGTCGTCTCCAACGGGCGCATCGTCGACGGCACCGGGGCGCCCTGGTTCCGGGGAGACGTCGGCCTTCAAGGGGACCGGATCAAAGCGATCGGTAATCTGAGCGCCGCCTCTACCCGGCGCCGCATCGACGCGTCCAACCTGGTCGTCGCCCCGGGCTTCATCGACATGCTCGGCCAGTCGGAGTTCTGCGTCCTGGTCGACAATCGGGCGGCGAGCAAGATCACCCAGGGCGTGACCACCGAGGTGACCGGCGAGGGGACGTCGATCGGCCCGATTAACGAGCGGATGATCGAAGAGGCGTCGCCCGTCTATAAGGCCTTCGGCATCGTCGCCGATTGGCGGACGCTGGGCGAATATTTCCGACGCCTCGACGAGCGGACCCATCCGGCGATCAACCTCGCCTCGTTCGTCGGTGCGGGCGGCGTGCGCAATTACGTGGTCGGCGAGGACAACCGGTCGGCCACGCCCCAGGAATTGGAGCGGATGAAGGGGCTCGTCGCCCAGGCCATGGAGCAGGGTGCGCTCGGCCTAAGCTCGTCCCTGCAATACATGCCCGACCGCTTTGCGACCACGGACGAGCTGATCGCCCTGGCCGGCGTCGCGGCGCGCTACGGCGGTGTCTATCTCACCCACCAACGCTCGGAAGGGAACCAGGGCTTCGAGTCGCTCCAGGAAGTCTTCACCATCGCCGAGAAGGCCGGAGTCCCGACCGAAATCTGGCATCTGAAAGTCGCATACAAGGCCAACTGGGGCAAGATGCCCGAGGTCCTGGCCCGGATCGAGGCGGCCCGGGCCGCCGGCCTCGACATCACGGCGAATCAGTATCCCTACATCCGGGCGTCCAATGGCCTGGACTCCTGCCTGCCGCTCTGGGTCCGCGAGGGCGGCGTGGACAAAACGCTCGCCCGGCTCAAGGACCCCGCCCAGCGCGAGCGGATTAAAAAGGAAATGGACGATCCGACCGTCACCGCATGGGAGAACCAGTGGTTCGGGTCCGGCGGCGGGGAGGGCGTCCTGCTCGTCTCGGTCCTCAACAAGGACCTGAAAAAGTACGAAGGGCTGAATGTGGCCGAGATCGGCCGGCGGCTCGGGAAGGACCCGCGCGACGTCGTCCTGGATTTCGTCACGGCCGACCGGGGACGGAGCGCGTGCGTGACCTCGATCATGAGCGAGGACGATGTCCGCGCGGCCCTCAAGCACCCGCTCGTCTCGGTCTGCACCGATTCGGAGGCCGTGGCCGAGGACGGCCCGCTCTCCGGATCGAAGTCCCATCCGCGCGCCTGGGGCTCGTTCCCGCGCATCCTCGGCAAATATGTCCGCGAGGAGAAGCTGCTGCGGCTCGAAGAGGCGGTCCGGAAAATGACCTCGCTCCCGGCCTCGCGGGTCGGGATCCGCGACCGCGGGATCCTCCGGCCGGGGATGATGGCCGATCTGGCGGTCTTCGATCCGGCCACGGTTCGCGACGTGGCGACCTTCGAGGACCCGAACCACTATTCGGTCGGGATGAAATACGTCTTCGTCAACGGCCGGCCGGTCGTCGCGGAAGGCAAAATCACGGCGGAGCGGCCGGGCCGGGCGCTCCGCGGGCCAGGGTATCGGCCGAACGATCGGTAGGCGGATCGGTCGGGCCTTTCCGGGTCTTTCCTCCTTGACTCAGCTCGGGGAGAGGCATATATTTTCCCGACATGAACATCTGGATCACCAAGACTCCGGCCGAGATTTTGGACGCCTCGGAGCACACCCAACTCAAGAAGAACCTGACCGCGCTCGACCTGGCGGCCCTCGGGATCGGCGCGGTCGTCGGCACGGGCATCTTCGTCGCCACGGGCCAGGGCGCCCAGCTGGCCGGCCCGGGGATCATCCTGTCGTTCATCGTCGCCGCGATCACCTGCGGATTCTGCGCCCTCACGTATTCGGAGCTCGCCTGCATGTTTCCGGTGGCGGGGAGCACCTATTCCTATTCCTATGTCGCCTTCGGCGAGGTCATCGCCTGGATCATCGGCTGGGACCTCATGTTCGAATACCTCGTGGCCGCGAGCGCGGTCGCCTCGGGCTGGTCGTCGACGTTCATCGGCCTCATCCAGGGCGCCGGCGTCAAGCTGCCCAAAGCCCTGGTCACGACCCCCTTCCAGGGCGGGATCATCGACCTGCCCGCGGTCGTGATTACCCTCCTTGTCACCTGGATCCTGTTCATCGGCATCCGCGAGAGCGCCAAGATCAACAACATCATCGTCGTGCTCAAGATCCTCGTCATCCTGCTCTTCGTTGTCCTCGGGATCAGGCACGCCAACCTCTCCAACCTCAAGCCCTTCATGCCCTTCGGCTGGAAGGGGGTCATGGCCGGCGCGGCCATTATCTTTTTTGCCTACATCGGCTTCGACTCGGTGTCGACGGCGGCCGAGGAAACCAAGAATCCCAAGCGCGACGTCCCGCTGGGGCTCATGCTCTGCCTGGCTGTCGTGATCATCCTCTACGTCTCGGCGGCCTTCGTCCTAACGTCCGTCGTGCCCTATAAGGAGATCGACGTGGGCAACGCCCTGCCCTCAGCCCTCGGCCGGATCGGCATCCGGTGGGGTGGGGCGCTCGTCGCTACGGGGGCTATCGTCGGCATGATCTCGACCATCCTCGTCACACTCTACGGTCAGATCCGGATCTTCATGGTCATGGCCCGCGACGGCCTCCTCCCGGCCCCGTTCGCCAAGGTCCATCCCCGGCACATGACGCCTCACATCTGCACCTGGATCACCGGCATCGCGACGGCGATCATCGCCGGGATTTTCCCTCTGTCGATGACCATCGACCTCTGCAACATGGGGACGCTGTTTGCCTTCGTTGTCGTTTCGATCGGGGTCATCGTCCTCCGGAAGACGCGGCCCGAGGTCGAGCGGCGGTTCCGGGTCCCGGGCGTGCCCTTCACCCCCCTGCTCACGGTCGCCTTCAGCTTCTATCTGATGTACAGCTTGCCCGGAATCACCTGGGTCCGGTTCGGGATCTGGATCCTTGCCGGCCTGCTGATCTATTTCCTATACGGGGTCCGGCACAGCAAGCTGCAGCTGAAAATGAAATAGGAAAGCGCCGGCCCGACAGCGCGCGGTTGGGGCGGAGAGGCCCGCGGGCGCATGCCCGGCCTTAATTCCCCGTCCCTACCGGACGAAAAAGATCGAAATCAGGAGCTGGGCCAGGATGATCTTGGCCACCATCGAGGCGGGATAGACCGTCGCATACCAGACGTTCGGCAGCTCGTTCGGCGCCTGCTGGTTCGCGTAGGCCAGGCAGGCCGGCTGGGTCTGGATCCCCGAGAGGGCCCCGATCACGGCCGACATGGGCAGCTTGAAAAATTTGTAGCCGACGATCAGGACGAGGACGGCCACGAACGTCGTGAGCCCCGCCCCCGCGGCGATGAATTTCAATCCGCCGGCATGGAGTGTCGCCGTGACGCCCTGGCCGGCCTTGGTCCCGATGGCCGCCAGGAATAGAACGAGGCCGATCTGCCGAAGGGCGAGATTGGCGTTGAAGGGGATCCGCCACAGGACGGAGCCGGTCCGCTCGATCTTCCCCAGGATAAGCGAGACGACGAGCGGCCCGCCCGCGAATCCCAGCTTGAAGACCATCCCGTTGGGGAGCGGGATCGGGATCATCCCCACCAGGATCCCGAGCATGATGCCGACCGACAGAGACAGGAAATCGGTCTCGGCCATCGCCTTCACCGAGTCTCCGAAGAAGGCCTTCAGCCCCTCGATGTTCTCCTCCCGGGACATGATCCGCAGGCCGTCCCCCGATTCGAGGATGGTGCCCGCCGACGGGACGAAATCGACGTCCCCGCGGCGCACTCGGGTGATGGTCGCCTGGAACTTCTTCTGGAGGCCCAGGTCGGCGATCCGCTTGCCGATGACGTCCTTCTTCGAGACGAAGATGCGCTGGGAGACGAAGCGGGCCAGGCCGTCCTCGAGGAAATCCTCGTCCATCTTTCCGAACAGGACCCGGGCCCGCTCGTTGGATTTAGCGTCACCGACGGTGACCACCCGGTCGTTCAGGTGGAGGATGGTCTCCCCGGTGACGAGCGTCGTCTCCCCGCCGTGGAGGATGCGGCTCAGCACGAACCCCGGAGGATCGAAATAAGCCAGCGCTTCGCGGACGGATTTCCCCTCGAGCGCGGGGTTCGTGACGAGGAACGTCCGGCTCTGGATTTCGGCGACGCCCTCTTCGCTCCTGCGGCGGGCTTCCTCCTTCGCGAAGTCGACCTTGAACAGCTTGGTGAAGAGGTGCATCCAGAAGATCATGCCGAAGACGCCGAACGGATAAGCCAGGCCGTAGGTGACGACCGGACTGCTGGCGAGCGCTTCGATCTGGGCCTTGGGGAGGCCGGCCGCGAGGCCCTTGAGCGTTTCGACGCCGGCCGCCAGGGCGGGCGTGTTGGTCAGGGCCCCGCAGAAGAGCCCGGCGGCGCCCGGGACGGACACGCCCGGAATTTTCCGAAAGAAGGAGGCGATGACCGCCGCCGCGACGAGAGCGGCGAGGGCCAGGATGTTGATCCGGAGGCCCCGCTTCTTGAACGAGGCGAAAAAGACGGGCCCGGACTGGAGCCCGATCGTATAGACGAAGAGGACCAGGCCGATGACGTAGATGTATTCCGGCAGGTTCAGGCGCGGGTCGAGCGCGCCGCAGGCGATTCCGACGAACAGGACGGCCGCGACGCCGAGGTTGAATCCGAACAGGCGGATATTCCCGATGAGGAAGCCCGCGCCGATGACGAAAAACAGCAGAAAAATGGGATTTTCGGCGAGAAAATTGATGATTTGGGTCATAATGCTTTATTCCAACCTTATAAGATAGTGGAAAACGGGGCCCGGTTCAAGACAGCGGTCCGAGCGGTCCGAGCTCGGGCAGGCAAAACGACAGACCCGTGCGCCGGCCGCAAGCGGGGCAGGCGACCTCGGCTTCGAGCTTTTCGCACTTGAGGCCCGGCTCCGTCCGGGTCGCGAGCTCGAGCGGGCCGCCGCAATCCGGGCAGGCGCGCGGGAGGGCCAGGAGGATTTCGGGCGCGGCGGCCCCGCTCCGCGCCCCGACGACGCGGACCCGGCGGATGCGGAGGTCCACGGCTTGGGTTTCGCGCAGCTCGCCCAGGAGGGCGCGGAAATACCGGAGCGAGTCCGCCGATTTCTTCGCGGCCGCCCGCCGGCCGGCCGCGGTCCGCATATTGAGGGGCAGGCCGGCGGCATAGGTGAGCTCCTTGCTCAGCGGGCCCAGCATCGCCTCGCGGAGCGTCCGCCCCCGGAGCGTCGATTTGATGAAGAACTGGGCGACGCCCAGGGCCCCGAATTTCGCCAGAAAATCGGCGTCGTGGACGATATCGGCCGCGGCGGATGTGCGCGCCCCCGAGGCATACAGGGCCCGGAGGGCGCCCGTCACCCGCCGGACGTCGGCGGCGCGCATGCCCGCCGCGGCGAGCAGGGGCGCCGCGATTTCCGCGGCCGACTCCTCCTCGGCCCGGTCGTCCCGGTGATAGGTCCCGCCCGCGAATTTCCCCGCGTCATGGAAGAGGCCGACGACGGCCGCGAGCCCGGGATTGGACTTTTCGGAGAGCGCGAGGCGGTAGCTCAGAGCGGCAACGTGGGAAGAATGTTCCCAGAGGTAGCTTCCTTCGCCCTTCCCGTGCCCCGTGTATTCCCGTTCGGATTTTTCGATGGCGGCCCGGGCGGCGGCGATCAGGCCCGGAAATCGGAGCTCGATGGCGGCGGCGTAGTCCGGAGCGGGGCGGATGTCCATGGTCTCACACGCCGATGCGGCCGTAGAGCGCGTAGAACAGATACCGGCCCAATCCTTCGGAGACGCCCGCGCAGACGAAGGCCAGGAGAATGTAGCCGGAGTTCTGATTTCTCTGGAACAGGAAGATGAAGAGCAGGGCGGCCCCGAGATAGAGAAGCCGGAACGAGAGGAGGGGATAGATCCGGGGCGCGGGCAGATCGCGCAGCGTTTCGGTCTTCGCGCCGAAAATGCCGGCGCGCGGCGTGAAGAAGAGGACGGTCAGGATGACGAGGAGGACCGCCGCGAGCGAGGCGAGAACGGCCGCGCTTTGGAACGCGTGGAGGCTGCCGGGGAAATCGAACAGGACTCTCCGGCCGGCGAGCACCCCTAGCGGACCCAGGAGGAGGGCCGTGGCCAAGAACGAGAGCGGCGTGTGGAGCCCGCGCCAGGCCGGCACCGTCCTCAGCATGTAGAGCCGGCTCATGCTATGGAGGAAGAGCAGGCCCGCCGCGCCGGCGGCGAGCACGAGCGTCCGGAACGAGGGTGCGGTCTCCCGCCCCCGGTAGCGGAGGATCGCCAGGATCAGCACCAGGGCGATGACCGCCAGCTCGAAGAAGATCTCCCGGCTCAGCCACGACCGCCTCAGATTGAAGAGGGCGGAAGGGGCGCGGCCGGGGCGGCCGAGGTGGGCGAGCGAGACCGCGGCGGCGAGGCCGAGGAGGGCCAGGACGGAGGCCAGGAAGGGTATCGTGAACACCCGGTTTTCGAGAAAGCCCTGCCGCCGGTCCGTCATGAGGAACGCGGCCGCGACCGTCCAGAACGCGCCCACGGCGGTCTGCGAGAGGAGGGTGAACGCGATCAGGGACCATTCCCGCTCGGACGGGCCCGGCATGTCAGATCTCTTCCCAGTTCGCGACCTCGGCCGTGTCCTTGGAGGCCCGGCCGGCGTCCCTGTGCGGCTTGATGAGCAGCGCCGGCTCGGTCACGGACGCTTCCGGGAGCGGAAAGACCTCGCTCGTCCCGCCGTATTTCTTTTTCAGGTCCTCGAAATCGCCGAAGTCCAGGGCGCGCATCGGGCAGGCGGCAACGCAGGCCGGGGGCCGCCCGGCGCCCACCTCGTCGTAGCAGTAATCGCACTTGGACGCGATCCGGCGCTCGACGTCGAACTGGATGGCCCCGTAGGGGCAGGCCCATTCGCAATACCGGCAGCCGATGCAGGCCAGCGTCTCGATGAGGACGATCCCGTCGTCGCGCTTGGTGATGGCCTTGGTCGGGCAGCCTTCGCCGCAGATCGGCTTCCGGCAGTGGTGGCAGGCCATCGAAAGGTTGTAGGCGAAGACGCCGGGGACCCAGAGGCCGCCGTCCTTCTTCCAGGTCCCGCCCGTCACCTCGTAGACCCGCCGCCACAGGACGTCGAGCGGCAGGTCGTGTTTGTCCTTGCAGGCGCCTTGGCAGGTCTTACAGCCCGAGCAGACGCTGGAGTCGTAATAGAAAGCGTATTGGCGGACGAAGGCCTGGGTCATGGGGCGGTCTCCGTTTTCTCCGCCTTCACGACCTGGGCCATGATCGTGTGCTGGGCGTTGCCGAAGGCGAGCGGCGTCCAGCGTTCGGACGACAGGACGTTGACCGAGCCGCGGCGGTCCACGCCGTCGGCCCCGGGCGACCACCAGGAGCCCTGGGGCAGGGCGACGACCCCGGGCATGATCCGCCGCGTCACCCGGCACCGGACGAGGGTCGCGCCCCGGTCGTTGAACACCTTGACCGTGTCGCCGTTCGCGATCCCGCGCGCTTCCGCGTCGGCGGTACTTATGAACAGGCGCTGCGGCCAGGCCTCGCGGAGCCAATCGACGTTGTCGAGCGTCGAGTGGACGGTCGCCAGGTAGTGATGGCCGATGACCTGGAGCGGATAGGTCCGGGCCTCGGGCCCGAACGGGCTCTCCCATTCCCGGATGTATTTGGGCACGGCCGGGATCACGTCGGGGCGGCCCATGTCGTGGAGCCGCTTGGAGAAGATCTCGATCTTGCCCGAGGGCGTGGGGAGCGGGTGGCCGTCCGGGTCCCGGCGGAAATCAGCGAAGGCCACGGCCGGCTTGGTGATGGGGACCGAATACACGCCGGCGTTCGATTTCTCGAATTCGTCGAGCGTCGGGATGTTGGGGAAGCGCGTCTTGCGGAAGTATTCGATCGACCACGCGACCCAGTCGCGCTCGTTCCGGCCCTCGGTGTAGGCCTCGCGGAACCCCAGCCGCCCCGCGATCTCGGCGCAGATGGCGTAATCGCTCTTGGCCTCGCCCGGCGGCTCCACGATCTTCGGCATGAGGAGGACCTCGTCGCCGTATTTCCAGCCGTCCTCGACGCCCCAGGTTTCGAATTGGGTACAGGCCGGAAGGAGGAGGTCGGCGAAGCGGCCGGTCGGAGTCAAGAAGTTGTCCTGGACGACGAGGAACTCCACGAGCGATTCGTCCCGGAGGATCCCGGCGGTGCGGTTGATATTGGCATGCTGGTTCACGAGCGCGTTGCAGGCCACGGCGTAGATCATCTTGATGTTCGTTCCGAGCTTGCCGTCGCGGCCGTCGGCCGCGACGACGCCGTCGGCCGGGCCCATGTCCTTCCCCCGGAGGACGGCCTCGGACCAGAGGAACGACGGGATCTGGGCCTTGACCGGATTCTCGCCGGTCGGGAACACGATCCAGGCCGGCCCGCCGTCGGGCGCTTGGAGGGCGATCCCGCCCGCCCAGCCGCCGGGAAGGCCCACGTTGCCGGTCAGGGCGGCCAAGACGCAGCCCGCCCGGACGACTTGCTCGCCGTAGGCCCGGCGCTGCATGCCGTAGCCCTGGTAAAGCACGGCCGGCTTGAGGGTCGCGTATTCGCGGGCGATGCGGGCGATCGTCGGCGCGGGCACGCCGCAGATCGGCGCGGCCCAGGCGGGCGTTTTCGGCGTCCCATCGCGCGTGCCGAGGATGTAATCCTTATAGCTCTCGGCGCCTTCCGCCCCCGGCGGCATCTGCGTCGCGTCGAACCCGACGCAGTGCGTCCGGACGAACGCGGCGTCGTAAAGATTCTCCGTGATCATCACCTGGGCCATGGCCGACATCATGGCCGTGTCGGTACCGGGGCGGATGGGCACCCACTCGTCGGCCAGGGCCACGGCGCTGAGGGTCATCCGGGGATCGAGGCACACGATCCGGGCGCCCCTCTCGCGCGCCTTTCGGAGAATGAAGTCGGAATTCGTCCCGTCGCGCATCTCGGCCGGGTTCCAGCTCCACATGAGGATGTACTTCGAGTTCAGCCAGTCCTGGCGCTGGTTGCCTGTGATGTTCGTCCCATAGACGGTGGGCGTGGCGCAGGAGATCGCCGCCCAGGAGTAGCTGTTGTAGAAGCCGAGCGAGCCGCCGAAGAAGTTCATCAGCCGCTGCGCGGTTTGGCGCCCGTTGATCTGGTTATAGCTTCCCGTCCCATACGGGACGTAGATCGCAGCGTTGCCGTGGGCGTCTCGGATGCGCTTCATCTCCGAGGCGACCTTATCGAGCGCCTCGTCCCACGAGATCCGGACGAACTTGCCTTCGCCGCGCTTCCCCGCCCGCTTCAGGGGATAGAGGAGGCGGTCGGGGTGGTCCTGGCGGTGGCGGTAAAGGCGGCCGCGGATGCAGGGCCGGAGCTGAGGGTCCTCGACCGTATCGTTCGGCCGGTCGTCGCCCTCGATCCGGACGATCTTGCCGTCGGCGACATGGACCTTGAGGAGGCACCGGCCGCCGCAGTTGTGGGAGGGACAGCCCGTGCGGATGATCTTTTCCTCGGCGTCCGCGACGACCAGGTCGTTTTTGACGACCGAGTCGACCGGGTCCGCCGTCCATCCGCCTCTCCGCGCCCGGAGCTTGAGCTTCTTTCCCCATTTCGAGGCGGTCAGGGCCGAGCCGCCGAAGAACGAGCTCCAACCCAGAAACCGGCGCCGGCCCATCGGCGCGCTCTCGATTTTCTTCTTGATGAAACCGTCGCTCATCGCGTTCGTCCGAGAGGGGAGCGGCCCGGGTCCCGATTCGGGAGCGAGGCGGCCCGCCGCCGTCCGGCGAACGCTTGGATTGCGGCCTGGGCGCCGGCTACGGCCAGCGCCTCGAGGAGGATGAACTGGGCGGGATTCAGGACGGCGAGGAGATCGTGGCCCGGGACGAGGAGGTCGAGCAGCTTGAGCCCGGCCGCGACGCAGCCCGCGAGGAAGATCGCTTCCTCGCGCCCGCTCGCGGCGAAGGCCCGGCCCATGAACAGGACGGCCGCGGGGAGCATGACCGCGCCCGCCAGACCGGGGACGCGGAGGAGATGGACGGCGTGCCCGGCGGTCGCCTCCCAGAGGCCCCAGACCGAGCCCCAGAAGAGCGCGGGCGCCAGGATTTCGGAACGGGCGGACCGCCGGGTGTTCACGGGTTTCATTTTATCAGGATGCGCCGGGCCGTCAAGGAGCAGGCGGCTTGTCATCGGCCCGGCGCCGGTCAGGAACCTTTTTGGGGTTTCCGGAAAGCCGCCCCCATTCCGTTGATATAGAACGCGATCTCCTCCCGTTCGCCTCCCGACCTCCGGACGGCTTCCTTGTAAACGAGGACGGGGTCGAGATCGGGAGCGGTCGGAATCGGCGGGAGCACGTCCTCGCTCATGTAGACCAGCCGGTCCTCCCAGATGAGAATCTTGTTCCCCGACGGCGTGCTCACCGCCCAGACGCCCCAGGGCGGTTTTTCCTCATTGCCGATCTGGCGTTCCACGAAGACCTCCGGGACGGGGTCGAAGAGCCCCGGTATGCGGTCGTAAATATACCGGGACAACCGCGTCTGCTCGACGTAGGTCTCGGGCTTAGTCGGAAGATAGTCAAGGCCCTGGAAAAGGCAGAGAACGGCGGCGGTGATGATGAACGTGCGCCGGGTCCCTTTTCTTCCGGCCGGGAGGGAGGCGAGGATCCGCCACAACGCCAGGAAAAAAACCGGCGCATACCACACCGCATAACGGGTGATGTGGTAGGTTCCGCCGTGGTTGAAATTCGTGGTCCGGGCCTGGCTCCAGAGAAGGAGGAGCGAAGATAGGCCGAGATAAATCCAGACGCGGGCTCCCAACCCGGCTTTTTTCCGGATGGCCAAAACGACGAGGACGACGAGCAGGACCAGCGCGAGAGGCCAGTTCGGGAACAAGCCGATGTCCGGATCGAACACGATGGAAAACATCTTTTTCCCGGCATACGGATCGGGGCCGAACTGCGCCGCTCCGCCCGCGACCAGCGGGCTGAGGACTCCGTACCGGAGATAATAATAGGCAGGGTTGAGAAGCGTGAGAAGCCCGGCTCCCGCCCAGAGAGGGAAGGATGTCCGCAGCGTGGCCCATTTTTTCCGGGCGAAACCGAACACGAAAACCAAGCCCGCGAGAAGGGCGAAGGGCGGATTCTGGGTCGAGGCCAGGACGAAGGCGAAGGCCGACGGCAGGAAATCCTCGGCCACGAGAAACGCGATCCCGATAACCGCCAGCATGGCCGTGAAGAATTCGATCTGGGGCCGGGTGATAAACCACAGGAGTGGGGAGCCGAAGATGAGCAGGAGGAGGCTGACTCCGGCCAGACGGCCCAATTTTTTCCGGACGACGGCGAATGCCATGATCAGCAGAACGATATGGAGAAGGAGGAAGCAATAGACCGGGCTGACCCCCAGCAGCCTCAGCGGCCAGAAGAAGCCCGCGGCCAGGAGGGAATAGAACCAGAAATGGACCGGGTCGAGTTCCCGGCCGTTCTTGACCATCGGAGAGAGGACCTGCTTGATCCAGTCGTAGAGGGTTTTGTCGGGGGCCCAGGACAGGGGGCCGAGGAGCCTCTCTGTGTAGGCGCAGGATTCGGGTGTGAGATACGGAGTCTGGAACCGGGCCAGGCTCGTGGCCATGGCATAGTATTCGACGCCGTCTCCTCGGATGATGTGCGCCGGGCCCGGAGCGATCAGGGCCATGAAGCCGAGCACACCGAGAAGAGCCGAGCTCAGGGCGCGGTCCCAGGTTCGGAGAAACGGCAATTTTGCGGAGACCGGCCGGACGGCGGCGGCGAGCGCAGCGCCGAGGTGTCCCAGAACGCGGCTGGCTCGCGCCAGGAATGTCCAAACTTCCTGGCTATAGGCCAGACCGAGATAGATCACGATCAGAACCAGGACGGACCGCCGCTCCACCAGCGCCCGATATCGGGAAAGGAGGGGCAGGATCGGCGGGATCAGGCCCAGGACGAGGACGGCGAACCGGGCCCCCCGCAGGATTTTGAAGACGGCGGGGCGCCGCCGAGGTTTCCTTGACGAGAGGAAATCCAGGACGGCCGTGGCGACGGCCGCCAGGACGAAGAAGGCCCATTCCTTGGAAGAGGACGGCCGGTCCGGGACTCCGGGATAGGAGTTCGTCTTGGGGAAGACGACGGCCGCGACGAGCCCTGAAGAATAGCCGGACACGTTGACGATCCTGAATCTCGGGCAGGTCCAAGGCAGGTCCGATTCGACCCGGAGGACGTTCCTGCCGTCGAGCAGAAGCGAACCCGGGAATTCGAATTTCCGGATCCTCCTGTCCGCGGTGAAGGCCGCGAGGGAGACGTCGTTGAGGGCCAGGGTGAACGCCTGGTCCGGCTTCAGATCGCCGGCGAGCTCGATCTCGAGGGTCCAGAGATTGCCGGCCGGTCCCGGCGCCGTTTCGAAGTCATGGCGGAACACATTGGCCGGCGCGGCCGGCCGGGAGCTGTATAGCACGACCTCCCGGGGGAAGCGGACGTAAGTGAACGCCGCGAGGAGGACCGCGAAGATCGCGCCCACGAGGCCGGAAACGACTCCGGCGATCACGCGGGGGACTTGGCGCTCGCGCATACCGGATCGGCTATTTGATCTCCCGCGGTCTTCGGGTCATCGGCTCCTCCTTCCATGGGTCATCCCGGCCGTCGATTATTCTATCGAAATCCGGGCCTCGGGGGTAGCAGGTTCTATGCTTGGGCTTGACTTGAGGGGAGCATTGCCCTACATTCCTGAGGTGGATTTTTATTTCGATGAGAGGGGAGCGGCAATGATCAAACGTGTGATTCCGGCCTTGATTTGTCTGACCCTGGTCCTGTCCCCATCGTTCTGGGCCGGCCAACAGAAGCAACTCGACGTGCCTTATGTCCCGACCAAATACCCCGTCGTGGACGAAATGCTGAAAATGGCCGACATCCAGAAGAGCGACTTGGTCTACGACCTGGGCTGTGGGGACGGCCGCCTGGTCATCGGCGCCGCCCAGCGCTACGGCGCCCGGGGGGTCGGCTACGACATCGATCCCGAGCGCATCCAGGAAAGCCGGGACAATGCGACCAAGGCCGGCGTCACCAACTTGGTCAAGTTCTTCGAGCAGGACCTCTTCACCGCGGACTTCCACGAGGCCTCGGTCATGACCCTCTACCTGCTGACGAGCGTCAACCTCAAGCTCCGGCCGAAGATGCTGAAGGAGCTCAAGCCGGGGACGCGCATCGTCTCCCACAATTTCGGCATGGGCGAATGGAAGCCGGACCAATCCTCGACGGTCATGATCGACGACATCTCCCACGAGGTCTATCTCTGGATCATTCCGGCCAACGTCAGCGGGACGTGGACCTGGACCATGGGCAAACCCGAAATGAAGGGCGAGATGGTCAATGCTCAGCTCTTCCAGCAGGTCACCCCGTCGTTCAAGATCGGAGGCAAGGCTGCCGTCGCCCGCGACCTGTCCCTGAAAGGCGACCAGCTTCGCTTCGTCCTCGACCTGCCTTATCAGGGAAAGACCGTGGCCGCGACGTTCGAAGGCCGGATCGGCGGTCATTCCCTGACCGGCGTCGTCAGGTTCCAGGACGGGGGCAAGGACGTGGTCTGGGATTGGAAGGCCCAGCGGAATCCGGCCACCGAGAAGCCGATCGATACCGACGCGGACAAGTACGGCTCTCCTTTCGGGATGAAGTCCCCCGCGAAGGTTATCTACTGAGCGGCTGAAAAGGCGCGGGGACTATTCGAATTCGATCAGCAGCTGCCCCTTCGTGACCATCTGGCCGACGACCACGTGGACCTGCTTCACCGTCCCCCCTTCGGGCGAGGAGATGTCGTTCCGCATCTTCATGGCCTCGAGGACGAGGAGATGGTCTCCCCGTCCGATCTTCCGGCCGGGCGTGACGTGGATCTTCAGGACAACACCCGGAATGAAGCAGAGGACCTTCCGCGGATCGCGCGGCGCGTAGCGCGTCCGCTTCTCGAACTTGCGGGTGTAAGCGGTTTCGAAGACGGTGTCGTCGATCTCGAGCGTCGTAGGGACCCGGGTGATGATCGCGTCGCCCATGGCCGGTCCTAAAAGGGCGGATTGCCGTGCTTCCTGGCCGGCACGGCATCCTGCTTGGCGGTCGAGATGCGGAGGGCGTGAAGGAGAGAGCTGCGCGTTTCCTCCGGATTGATGACCGCGTCGATGTGCCCCGCGGCGGCGGCGACGTAGGGATTGGCGAACTTCTCGGTGTATTCCTTGACCTTCTGCTTCCGGGTCGCGTTCGGGTCGGCGGACGCGGCGATCTCGCTCTTGAAGATGATGTTGGCCGCCCCTTCGGGCCCCATGACCGCGATCTCGGCGGTCGGCCAGGCGAAGACGAAATCGGCGCCGAGGTGGCGGGAGCACATGGCGATGTAGCCGCCGCCGTAGGCCTTCCGGAGGATGACCGTGATCTTCGGGACGGTCGCCTCGCTGTAGGCGTAGAGCAGCTTCGCCCCGTGGCGGATGACGCCGGCGTGCTCCTGGTCGACGCCCGGAAGGTAGCCCGGCAGGTCGACCAGCGTGATCAGGGGGATGTTGAAGCTGTCGCAGAAGCGGACGAAGCGGGCGGCCTTGTCCGACGAGTCGACGTCCAAGACCCCGGCGAGGACGGCGGGCTGGTTGCCGACGATCCCAACCGTCTCGCCGTTCAGGCGGGCGAAGCCGACCACGATGTTCGCCGCCCAGGCCTTGTGCACTTCGAGGAAGTCGGAATTGTCGCACAGGGCGGCGATGACGTCCCGGATGTCGTAAGGCTTGCTCGGCTGCTCGGGGATGATCCGGTCGATGCGGAACCCGGGCTTCGGCGGCGCGGCCGGGAACGGGTCGGCCTTCTTCCGGTTGTTCCAGGGGATGAAGGTCGTGAGCTTTTTGATCTGGGCGAAGCACTGCATCTCGCTCGCGGCGAAGAAGTGGGCGTTCCCCGAGGTCTCGGTGTGCACCCGCGCCCCGCCCAGGTCCTCCATCGAGATCTCCTCGCCGAGGACGGTCTTGATGACTTCAGGCCCGGTGATGAACATCTTGGAGATCTTGTCGACCACGAAGACGAAGTCGGTCAGGGCGGGGGAGTAGACGGCTCCGCCGGCGCACGGCCCGAGGATGACCGAGATCTGGGGAATGACGCCCGAGGCCTTCGTGTTCCGGTAGAAGATCTCCCCGTAGCCCGCGAGCGAATCCACGCCCTCCTGGATGCGCGCCCCGCCCGAGTCGTTGATCCCGATGAGCGGGATCCCAAGCTTGATGGCGTGGTCCATGATCTTCGTGATCTTCCGGGCGTGCATCAGGCCGAGCGAGCCGCCGGCCACGGTGAAGTCCTGGGCGAAGATCGCGACCGGGTGGCCCTCGATGGTCCCCGTCCCGGTGACGACCCCGTCGCCGGGGAGCTGCTTCTTGCCCATATCGAAGTCCTTGCAGCGGTGCTCCACGAACAGGTCGTATTCATGGAACGAGCCGGTGTCGAGGAGGGCTTGGATCCGGTCCCGGGCGCCGAGCTTGCCCTGGGCGTATTGCTTTTCATACGCTTTTGAATCTTTGGTCCGGGTGATCGTCTCGGACCGCTTGAAGAGTTCCGCGATTTTCGAAAAGAGAGACATATAAGATTCCTCTCCCTTGCCGGTTCGGACCGGCAAGGACCGGCATCCGGCTCAGATGAACGCTATTATAGCCGAATTATCATAAAAAAATCGGGGGGGAATGACAAGAGCGGCCAGGATGAAGATATAGCGCCAGGAGGGCTCGCCGAAGCACAAGGCGGGGGGCGGGAAAGCCGTCGTTTGCCTGCAACCGCCCGATATGGTAATAATATTGGGATATTTTCGAAGGAATGGGACCCATGCCTGACGAAATCCCGAAGCTGTACGAACCGCAGAAATACGAGGCCCTGATCTCCCGGCGCTGGCTCGAGGCCGACGCTTTCGCCGCCGTCCCCGACGGCCGGGACAACCGCTACGTCATCATGATGCCCCTGCCCAACGTCACCGGCGCCCTGCACATGGGCCACGCCATGGACAACATCATGCAGGACCTCCTCGTCCGGTGGCACCGGATGATGGGCGACAACACTCTCTGGATGCCGGGAACGGACCACGCCGGCATCGGCACGCAGGCCCTCGTCGAGAAGCGCCTGTTCGAGCTCGAGGGAAAGACCCGCCACGATCTCGGCCGCGACGGCCTGGTGGCCAAGATCCAGGCCTGGAAGGACGAATACCGGGAGCGGATCATCCGCCAGCAGCAGAGCATGGGCTGCTCCTGCGACTGGGGCCGCCAGCGGTTCACCATGGACCAGATCTGCGCACGCGCCGTGCGCGAGGCGTTCTTCCGGCTTTTCCGCGACGGCCTGATCTACCGCGGGAACCGGATGGTGAACTGGGACTGCCAGCTCCAGACCGCGGTCTCGGACGACGAGATCGTCTATGAGAAGGTCAAGGGGCACTTCTGGCACATCCGCTATCCCCTCCGCGACCCCGGTCCGGGCGAGCCCAAGTTTCTGACGGTCGCCACGACCCGGCCCGAGACACTGCTCGCGGATACGGCCGTGGCCGTCCATCCCGACCCGGCCGGCGAGCTCGACCGGCGGATCGCCGGTCTCCGGGAGAAATGCGAGGGCTCGTCCCGCAAGGAGCGGGACGAGCTCGAGCGCGAAATCGAGCGGCTGGAAGCGCGGAAGACGGCCGTCCTGCCCCATCTCCTCGAGCTGCGGGAGATGGCTGCCCGGGGGAGGAGCGCCCTCCTGCCGCTCGTCGGCCGCCCGATTCCCCTCATCCTCGACGAATGGGCCGATCCGGGCCTTGGGACGGGCTGCGTCAAGATCACGCCCGGTCACGATCCCAACGATTACGCGGTCTGGGTCCGCCACAAGGACAAGATCGGGATCCTCAACATTCTGAATCCCAACGGGACGCTCAACGCGAACGCCGGCCCCTACGCCGGCCTCGACCGGTTCGAGGCCCGCAAACGCGTGGTGGCCGACCTCGCGGCCGCCGGCCTCCTCGGCGAGGTCGAGGACCGCGAGATCGAAATCGGACACTCCGACCGTTCCAAGACGCCGATCGAGCCCTACATCTCGGACCAGTGGTTCGTCCGCATGGGCGACATCCCCGGCGGCATCGTCTGCGGCGCGGGGACGCCGAACGAGTTCCGCGCGGCCGGGCTGGCCCAGGTCGCCATCGACGCGGCAAGCCGAGAGTTCTCCTCGCCGAGCGGACGCCGTCTGAACTTCCATCCCGACCACGTCCGCTACGGCGGAACCTATACGAACTGGCTTTCCGAGAAGCGCGACTGGTGCATCAGCCGCCAGCTCTGGTGGGGCCACCGCATTCCCATCTGGCAGGCCCGCTGCGCCGCAGCCGACGTCGTCCCGGCCCTCCAGCGGATCCCCCAAGCCGATGCGGCCGAACTCCGGATCTGGATCGCCGACCGCGACGGCTGCCTGGTCGCACCTGCGGAGAGCCTGGCCCTCGACCCGGCCGGGACGTTCGACATTCTGGTCTGTCTCCGGGACGTCCAGGCCGAAGAGAAATGCGCGGCCGCGCTCGAAGCGGCCGGCTTCCTCCAGGACCCCGACGTTCTCGACACCTGGTTCAGCTCCGCCCTCTGGCCGTTCAGCACCCTGGGCTGGCCCGACCCGGAAACGGCCTCCCTCGACCCAGGCCAGCGGCCGCTCGGCGCGGCCGGCGGCCGTCCGGACTGCCTGAGCTACTATTATCCCGGCTCGTGCCTCGTCACCGCCCGCGACATCATCACCCTCTGGGTCGCGCGGATGCAGCTCATGGGCCTCTATCTCCTGGGCGACGTTCCGTTCACGGACTGCTTCATCCACGCCAATATCCAGGACGGCAAGGGCGAGCGGATGAGCAAGAGCAAAGGCAACGGGATCGACCCCGAGGACATCATCGAAAAATACGGCGCCGACGCCATGCGCTACGTCATCTGCGACATGCAGACCGGGACCCAGGACATCCGCCTTCCGGTGCAGGCCGTCTCGCCCTACACCGGCGAGCTCGTGGACCTGGCCACGGCCCGGCACGGACGGAGCATCTTCTCCTACATCTGCCCCAAGACCGGCAAGGAGTTCGATGTGCTGGGGACCCTGCCCGACGTGCCCATGGCCAAGATCATCAGCGAGCGGTTCGAGGTCGGGCGGGCCTTCTGCACGAAACTTTGGAACGCGTCGCGGTTCGTCCTGATGAACCTCGGCGAACACGCATGGGCGCCGCTCGGGCCGGACGCCCTCGCCGAGGAGGACCGCTGGATCCTGTCGCGCCTGTCGCGGGTCACGGCCGCCGTCACGGCCGAGCTCCGGGCCTACAATCCCTCCGCGGCCCTCGGCGCGGCCCGCGAGTTCTTCTGGGGCGACCTCTGCGACTGGTACCTCGAGATCGTCAAACCGCGCTTCAAGGACCCGGCCTCGGCGTCCGACGCCCGGTCGGTGCTGGCCCTCGCCCTCGACCAGGTCCTGCGCCTGTTCCATCCGTTCGTCCCGTTCATCACCGAGGCGCTCTGGGAGCTCCTTGGGGCCCAATGTCCGGTCCGAGGCCTGGAGCGGCCGCTCGCGGGGTCGGCCCTGCTGATCGCGGCCGCCTGGCCCGTCGCCCGTGCCTCGTGGGAGGACGCCGGCCTCGAAGACGAATTCACCCTCGCCCAAGCCGTGGTCCGGGGCGTCCGCGAGATCCGCGCGCTCCACAATATCCCGTTGAGCCGGAAGCTCGAAGCGCGGATCAAAGCCGACGGCCGATCGGCCGCGATCCTGCGCCGGATGGGGCATTTCGTGTCCCATCTCGGAGCGCTCCAGGCGCTCGAGATCGGCCCCGGTGTCGTCCGGCCGGAGACGGCCGTCGGCCAGGTCGTCGGGGACGTGGATATTTACCTCCTGGGCGTCATCGATCCGGAAAAGGAGCGGAAGCGGCTCCAGAACCGGCGGACGAAGCTCGTGGAAGACGGGCTCAAGGCCGAGGCGAAACTCTCGAACGAAGGCTTTCTGGCCCGCGCCCCGGCCGATGTCGTGGAGAAGGAGCGCCAGAAGCTCCGGGACCTCATGGCCCAGATCGAGCTGATCGACGCCAACCTCCGGGCGCTTTGAGGCCCGGCGGCTTCAGCGCAGCTCGGCGATCAGCGTTTCCGTTTTGACCACCCGGGCATAGGTCCCGTTCATCGCCGCGAGCGCGGCGGCGTGGACGAGTTGACTTGGCCACTGGCGGGGCGTAAAATGGCGCGCGGATATGAAAGCATGTCGACCGGCCCCGCTACGTTAACGCTTCCCACGCCTGTCTCCTCCCATCCGTCTCCGCCTTGGCTGATTTTCGATTTCGACGGCACGCTGGCCGACACGCTCTCGGCCATCATCAAGCTCATCAACGGGCACGCCCAGGAGTACCAGATCAAGCCCCTGGGGGAAAAAGACGTGGAGAGCCTGCGGGGCATGTCGAACCTGGAAATCATCCGGAAATATCACATCCCCCTGATGAAGCTCCCGTCGCTCATCCTGCGGACCCAGAAGGAACTCCACCAGAAGATCGACCAGGTCGAGCTCTTCCCGGGGATCCGGGATCTCGTCCTCGGGCTGAAGCGCCGCATGTTCCGCTTGGGCATCCTGACCTCGAACTCCCGGGAGAACGTCCAGAAGCTCCTCCGCGCCCGGGACCTGGACGTCTTCGACTTCATCCATTCCGAGTCCAACTTCTTCGGCAAGACCCGGGCGCTGCTCCATCTCCTCCACAAGCACGGGCTCGGCAAGGACGACGTGATCTACGTCGGCGACGAGATCCGGGACATCGAGGCCTGTTATCACGCCCAGGTCGCCGTCATCGCCGTGAGCTGGGGCTTCCACCGGAAGGCCTTGCTTCGGGCCAAGAACCCCACGTTCCTGGTCGATTCGCCCGTCGAGATCGAGAACATCGTCACCGCCTGACGAACGTCAGATTTCGATCTCTCCTTTCAAATACGTCACCGCCCGTCCGCCCATGAGGACCCGGTCGCCCCGGAGCTCGCAGAACAGCTCCCCGCGCCGCTTGGACACCTGGACGGCGTGGAGCTTCGTCTTGCCCAGCCGTTTCGCCCAGAACGGCACGAGCAGCGTATGGGCCGAGCCCGTGACGGGGTCTTCGGGCACTCCGGCCCGCGGGGCGAAGAAGCGGGAGACGAAGTCGCAGGCGTCGCCCCGGGCCGTGGCGATGACCCCGATACAGTCCAGGGTCTCGATCGCCGCGAAATCGGGCTTTAGTCCGGCGACCTCGGCTTCGCTGCCGAAGACGGCCAGGATGTCGCGGCCGCGGAGCGTCTCCCCGGGCGCCCGGCCCAGTCCCCGGACGAGGGCTTCGGGCGTCGCGATGGGCGTGGGCTCGGTGGCCGGAAAATCGAGCGTGATGAGGTCGCCGCTCCGGGCCGCCCGGAGCGTGCCGCTCTTCGAGGAGAAGACGATCTCGTCGCCCGGATAGCCGAGGTGCCGGAAGAGGACGTGGGCCGAGGCCAGGGTCGCGTGGCCGCAGAGGTCGATCTCGAGGGCGGGCGTGAACCAGCGGATCTCGGTGACACCGCCCCGGGGGACGAGAAAGGCGGTCTCGGCCAGGTTGTTCTCCAGGGCGATGGCCTGCATCGTCGCATCCGGGAGCCACGACGCGAGCGGGCAGACCGCGGCCGGATTGCCGCCGAAGAGGCGGTCGGTGAACGCATCCGCCTGGTAGATCGGGATTTTCATCGGGCCTCCTTGTTCGCCCTCCTATGGTAGCCGTTCGGCGCGCCGGGGGCAACCCCGGTTTGACCCTCCAAAAACGCTATGATATAAACTCGAGGGATACGAGCGTTCCGATGTCCGGCCCGCGCCGGGGGAGAGAAGATCCATGGCCGAACAGCTCACGGCGTCGGTGCGCTGGACGCAGAAGCTGCATTTCGTGGGCCGGGCCGGGTTCGCCCACGACGTCCCCGTCGACCACGCTCCGCCCCTCGGCGAGGGGCAGGGGATTTCCCCGATGGAAGTCCTCCTCATGAGCCTTGCCGGCTGCAGCGGCCAGACGGTCATGTCCCTGCTCGAGAAGATGCGCCAGGACGTCCGCACGTTCTCGGTGACGGCGTCCGGCGCGAAGCGGGACGACCATCCCCGGGTCTTCACCGAGATCCGCCTCGAGTTCCGGGTCGGGGGAAACGCGCTCGAACACGATAAGGTCGACAAGGCGGTCCGGCTGGCCGAGGAGAGATACTGCCCCGTCTGGGCGATGCTCAAGGGCAATGTGCCGATCGTCGCGTCGATCGTCCTGACCTCGCCATGACCTCCGTATCCCAGGCCCCCCGGTTCTCCCCGCTCCGGGCCGCCGCATTGGCCCGCGAATTCTTCGGTCTGGAGGCGCGGGCCGAGGACCTCCCGAGCGAGCGCGACCGGAATTTCCTCCTGGCGACGGCGGCCGGGGCCCCGGGCTTTGCCCGGGGATCCACTTCCGCCGTACGCGGCCGTGGAAATAAGCCACGGGTAAGTGGCGAGCCGAAGGCTCGTCCCTTGACGGCTGAAAAGGCCCGCTTCGTCCTTAAGTTCGCGAACCGGTCCGAAAATCCGGCCATCCTCGACATGCAGAACCGGGCGATGCTTCATCTGGCGCGGGCCGCCGACGGGCCGCCCTGCTCCCGGGTTTTGCCGAACGCGGGCGGCGAATACATGATCTCGGTCCCCGACGAGGACGGCGCGCCTTCGACGATGCGCCTCGTCACCTATATCGAGGGCGTGCCTCTGGCCCGTGTCAATCCCCAGACGCCCGGGCTCCTCTTCGATCTCGGCCGTTTCCTGGGCCGGCTCACGCGCGGGCTGTCCGGCTTCGCCCATCCGGCCGCCCGCCGGCCGCTCCTCTGGGACATGGCGAGTGGGCCGGAGACCGTCCGGGAATATCTGCCGCTCATCGCCGAGGCCGGCCGCCGCGACCTGGTCAAGACCTTCCTCCGGCGCTTCGACGACGGGCTCCGGGCGAAGCTCGATTCCCTCGAGACGGGCGTCATCCATAACGACGCCAACGACTTCAACGTCATCGTCGGCCCGCCCTCCGAGGACCCGGAGTCTTACGGCGAACGCCGGATCGCGGGGCTCATCGATTTCGGCGACATGGTTCATTCGTATCGCCTGGCCGAGCCGGCGGTGGGGAGCGCCTACATTATGCTGGGCAAGGACGACCCGCTGGCGGCGGCGGCCCGGCTCGTCGCCGGCTACCATTCCGTCGTTCCGTTCGCGGACGCCGAGCTCGATGTCCTCTATCATCTGATCTGCCTCCGCTTGATAATGAGCGTCGCGATCTGCGCCCATCAGACCGAGCTCCGGCCCGACAACGCCTACCTCGCGATTTCGAACGAGCCGGCGTGGGCGGCCCTCGAACGGCTGGCCGGCGTCCCTCCGGCGCTGGCTGCCTGCGTTTTCCGGGGCGCCTGCGGGAAAATCCCGTGTCCGGATTCGCCGAAGGTCGTAGGCTGGCTCGCCGCCCGGACGGCCGACTTCGCTCCCGTCACGGGATTTCCCCTGGCGTCCGCGCCCCTCGCGGTGTTCGATCTGAGCGTCGGCAGCCCCCTGATCGCGAATCCCGGCCTCGTTGAGGACACGGAATCCTTTTCCCGGCTCCTCTTCGGGGAGATGAAACGGACGCGAGCCGCCGTCGGCGTGGGGCGCTACGACGAGGCCCGACTGGTGTATGCGAGCCCGACCTTCCGCCCGGCGGACCGACCGCTCGCCGAGGGCCGCACGGTCCATATCGGGATCGACCTCTTCCTCGAGCCGGGCGCGCCGATCTTCGCCCCGCTCGACGGGACCGTGCACGGTGTCCGGAACAACGCCGCGCGCCTCGATTACGGTCCGACCATCATCCTCGAGCACCGGCCCGACGACGGTACTCCGGCCTTTTATACACTCTACGGCCATTTGAGCACGGCCTCGATACAGGGGTTGAAGAAAGGGCGCGTGATCCACCAGGGGGAGCTCTTCGCCGCCGTCGGGACTGTTCCCGAGAACGGCGACTGGCCGCCCCATCTCCATTTCCAGATCATCCTCGACATGCTGGGACATGAAGGCGATTTCCCCGGCGTCGCCCGGGCGAGCGAGCGCGAAGTCTGGCTCAGTCTTTGTCCGGACCCGAACCTGATCCTCGGCCTGCCGCGGGAGAAGCTCGCGGCAGGGGGCCTGTCCAAGGACGAGATCCTCGGCCTCCGCGGGGAGCGCGTCGGCAAGTCGCTGAGCATTTCCTACCGCAAGCCGCTCGAGATCGTCCGCGGGTTCCGGAGCCGCCTGTTCGACGAGACCGGGCGCGCGTTCCTGGACGCGATCAACAACGTCGCCCACGTCGGGCACAGCCATCCCCGCGTCGTCGAAGCGGCGCAGCGGCAGATCGCCGTCCTGAACACGAACACCCGCTATCTTCACGAAAACATCGTCCGCTACGCGGAGCGGCTGACGGCGTGCCTCCCCGCCCCGCTTCGCGTCTGCTATTTCGTCAATTCCGGGAGCGAAGCCAACGACCTGGCCCTCCGCCTGGCGCGCGCGTTCACGGGGCAGCGGGACATGATCGTGGTCGGTGGCGCCTACCACGGCCACCTGACCTCGCTCATCGAAATCAGCCCCTACAAATTCGACGGGCCGGGAGGTCCGGGCCGGCCGCCGCTCACCCAGACGGTCGTCATGCCCGACCCCTACCGCGGCCCGTACCGGGACGCGGGTCTTGCGGGCGGGGAAAAATATGCGGCCGCAGTCCCCGAGGCGATCGAACGGATTCGCGGGGAAGGCCGGGCGCCCGCGGGGTTCATCTGCGAGTCCCTGCTGAGCTGCGGAGGCCAGATCGTCCTCCCCGCCGGGTACCTCGGCGCGGCCTACCGGGCGGTGCGGGACGCGGGCGGGCTCTGCATCGCCGACGAGGTCCAGGTGGGGTTCGGCCGGGTGGGGACGCGTTTCTGGGGCTTCGAGACCCAGGGCGTCGTTCCGGACATCGTGACCATGGGCAAGCCCATCGGCAACGGATTTCCCCTGGCTGCGGTCGTGACGACGCCCGAGATCTCGGCCGCGTTCGCCAACGGAATGGAATATTTCAATACTTACGGCGGCAATCCGGTCGCATGCGCCGTCGGTCTGGCGGTGCTCGACGTCATGCGCGACGAAAAGCTGCAGGACAACGCCGCCCGCACCGGGGCCCGTCTCAAGGCCGGTCTGGAGCGCCTGAAAATGAAGTACCCGCGTATCGGCGACGTCCGGGGCCTGGGTCTGTTTCTCGGCGTCGAGCTTGTCCTCGACCGGGAGGCGCGCACGCCCGCGCCCCGCCAGGCGGCCTATGTTACCGAGCGGATGCGCGAGGAAGGGATCCTCATCAGCACGGATGGGCCGGACCGCAACGTGCTCAAGATCAAGCCGCCGCTCGTGTTCGACACTGCCGATGCCGACCTGCTCGTCGGGACGCTGGGCCGCGTCCTGGCCGAAGATCCGGCCTGATTCGCCGGGTTTTGAGCGCACACGATATGAGCCATGAGTTGGAGGAGCATTGCCGGTATTTTCAACAGCAATGGTCGGATTCCCGCCTTAATGGCGGCTGGGGGAGCGGGCGGAGTATTTTTGAGGTCAAGAGAATTTATTAGGGGGAGAGGTCTAGCGTCTTCCGAACGATTTTCCGGTCGACCGCGACGTTGATACGACCGGACGGCCTCCTCCGTCGCCATCTTCGCGTTCTCTCTTGACAATATCTCAGAATAAGGTGTTCGCAGGTCCCGAATTCAAGATCGGGGGCCGTAATACCCTGCCGCCATCCGGTGAAAGGGAATCACGTCCGCGTATTCGGGAGTTGCGTATACTGTCCCCCGAATTCTCAAAGTCTCCATCCGGTAGTTCGAATGATCACTTCATCCGAAAACGCGGGGGAGCCTTCATGGGCGGACCGTTCAGCCAGAGCCGGCTTTCGGGGACGCATGGATAAGATCACTCAGGAAAAAGTGGGGCCGGAGAATCTGGCGCGCTGCGGCATCGGCTGTCTCTCGAGCCCGAAGAATCAGGGCTATCTGCCCAAGGTCGAGTGGCTGCGGAAGCGCTTCGCCGAAGGACTGCGCATCCTTCTGTTCCGCGATGGAGCGGGCCGGCCGCTGGCCTTCCTCGAATACGTGCCGGGCGAATTCGCCTGGCGGCGGGTGGACGCCCGGGACTGGCTGTTCGTGCATTGCCTTTGGGTTTACCCGGCCGGGCAAAAGGTCGAATGGCGGCCGAATATGGTCTGAAGCTGAAGGTGACCGAGCTCAAGAGCGCGCGGGAAGCCCAAAACGCTCCCTCCACGTACGGCATATTCAGCCTCCTCTGGAACGGGAAGCTGCTCTCGGATCATTACGTGAGCAAAGGCCGGTTCAAGAACCTCCTGGCCAAGGAGATCCTGAAAGATCGGCTCCCCAGCTGACCCGGACCGCGTAATCCATGCATCGCGCGAAGCTCTCGTAGGTAAGCTCCGGAACCCGAAGACCGCTCGTCGCCCGCTCCGTGCGGGCCCGGTCGAAGCTCCGCGTATCCGCGAGATAGGGCCGGTAGGCCTCGATGAACTTGTTGAGAAGCGCCTCGGGCGGATTGAGCGCCGTCCCGTCCCGCGGTCCGTAGATGATCTCCAGTCCCCGGATCTTGAGAAAGGCCTCGCAATAAGCCGCCAGCTCGTCCGGCGTGCCGGGCTTATCGCTCGTCAGGTGATAGACGGCCCCCGCCTCGGCCCGGTCGATGAGGACCAGCGCCGCGGCTACGAAATAATCGATCGAGATGAGGTTGATGCGTCCCCGGTGGGGAAGAAAAACCCTCAAAGGCAGATGAAGGACGCCGTCGGCGTCGAGGGAGACCCCGTGCTCCCGCGATTTTCGCCCGCCGTTCGTGCGCAGGTCGTTCAGGTAGATGTCCCGGATGAACTGAAGGGATTTCACGTGGAAATAGATGGCGTTGAACCGCGTCGACCGGCCGGTCCGCGAGTCTCCGTAAACGATCGAGGGACGGATCATCGCCCAGGGAATCGACAGGCGGGTGCAGGTTTCCCGGACCTCAACCTCGGCCCGGGCCTTGGTTTCCTCGTAGACGTTGGTGAACGGTCCGGAGCCGGCCGGCGATTCGGGACAGCGGCTGCGGCCCGACCCCGCGACGTAGGCGGTGCTGATGTAATGGAAAAACGGCGTCCGGCTGTTCGCGGCGAGTCCGAGGACTCCCCGCAGGCCATGGACGTTCGCCTCCGTGATTTCGCGGCGTTTGAGCTCGGAAAATCGGGTGTCGGACGCGCAGTGGATGATCGGCCACGCTCTCGCCTTGAGCTCCGCGTACCGGTCCGCGCTCAGGCCGCAATCCGTCTCGAGGAGATTGGCTTCGACCGGCTCCACCCGGGCCCTCCGATCGCCCTGGCCCGACCAATCCAGAAACCGGGAGATCCGCTCGGCCAGAGGGACGCTCTTCGAAGGCCGCCCCAGAACGACGAGACGGTCCCCGCGCTCGAGCAGGGCGGCCATCAGGTGGCCGCCCAGAAAGCCCGTCGCCCCGGTCAGGACGAACGCCCGTTCTCCGCCTCGGGGGACGGCGGTTCCCCGCCCTCGGCCGCTCATGTGTAGAGGAGATTCTCGCTTCGGCTCACGCCCTGGTTCACGACGTGGCGGATCCAGCGGATCGTCCCCAGCCTGGCGGAATAGGACTCGATCACGGCGCCGGCGTCCATGGCCGCGAGGCGCGTCCGGGCGATCTCGTCCGGATCGTTCTGATCGAAGAAGTAGTCGTATTCGAGGACGCAGCGCTTCCCCTCGTCGATCGGGGTGATGAACCCCAGATCGTGCTTCAAACGGTGGTGCTCGGCGACGCGCTCGAATTCGCCGATCATCTCCCCGATCAGCTTGGCCTCGAGCGGAAGGTAGACGATGTTGACCGAGAACTGCTTCTCCCGCCCCATCCGGGAGCTGAGGATGCGGAACGTGTTCAGCCAGACCAGGTCGGTCATTTCGGGCCGGGCGTAGAGCCGCTCGAAAAAGGGCCGAAGGTCCGGATCCACGTCCTCCATCAGCCGGGCGGGCGAGGGGGAGAGGGCCACCTCGGCCATTTCGGCGAAGCCCGGGATTTTCAAATAGGCATACGGCTCGTCGGCCGAGATCCCGCCGAGGAGGTCCAGCCAGCGGGCCGAGCGGAGCGACGGAAGCCCGAGGTTGATCGCCCGGAAGAGCCGCTGGTCGAACATCGGATGACCCATTTCGGCGACGCTCCGGACGGCATGGGCGTCTCCGATCAACAGGACCAGATAAGGGATGCCCAGCTTTTCGGTGAAGATCTCCTTCGCCTCGGCCGCCTGCCGCTTGGTCGGGGAGAGGAATACGGAAACGTATTCCGGGCCCAGGATGGTGATCGCCAGTCCGATCCGCCGGACGGAGCAATCCTTCGCGAAGCCGACCGCCTTTTCCAGGGAATCGAAGGGGACGAGGATTCCCGTCTCGTCCGTTGTCGTCGGATGGAGCTTCAAGCTGACTCCGGTGCAGATCCCGGGGGATTCCGTATCGGTCGGGTGAAAGGCGAAAAGATTGGGCGCGGCCTTGTCGGAGAGCGAGAACAAGGACCCGTCCCGGGCCACGAAATCCGCGTCGACGATGTTGTCGGCCCCCGTTCCATAGGCGGGCATGAACGTCGAAAAAATGCCGGAACAGACGACGTTGGAGCAGACCAGGGCGGCCGGCTCGGCGACGTTGACCCGGTACCCCCGACGGAAGGCCTCGCCCTGGACATCGAATGCCGAGACCCCGGCCCCGACCCGGACCACCCAGTTCTTCTCGTCGAACACGAGGTCCTTCATCCGGCTCATGTCGATGACCGCGCCGTCGCTCAGGACCAGGCCCATGTTTTGCGAACCGTTTCCGCGGACGGCCCAGGGAATTCCCCGTTCATGGAACAGCTTGAGGAGAGAGGCGACCTGGGCGCGCGTTTCGGGCAGGACCACACAGGCCGGCATCCGGGGCCGGGTCAGGGGACCGGGATCGCCGGAATAAGCGACCAGGATCCCCCGGTCGTTTTCAGCCCATTCCCGGCCGACGATCGCCCGGATTTCCCGGAGCAGGGGATCCTCGGGCGCCCGTTCGACGGCGCCTCCCGAGCTCAGGTGGCGCGCGACGAAATCCTTGAGCTCCTTCATCACCCGGGAAGGCCGGAGCTCGGTGATGAAATAGCATTGATAATCGCATTTGCCGCATAAATCGCAGCTTTCGGCGATTTCGACGGCCTTCGCCGTGACCGGGATCCGGCCCTCGGCCAGCGCCGGATAGAGGGCCATCCGTCCCTGCGGATAGAAGCTGTCGTAACCGCGCTCCGGACCCGAAGGACAGATGCCGCTGCCCAGAAAGTCGATCTTGCACATCGCGTAGTGGCGGCAGCTTTTGGCCGTCGTCAAGACATCGTCCATCGTGCCCCTCCTCGGGTGACGGGATCAAGAAAGCCGTATTCTAGCATATCTTAGAGCGCCTAGATCTTGACGGCGCAGCCCTGGTACACGACCGCCAGAGAGCCGCCCTCCACCAATCGGATCCGCTCTCCCAGCTCGCGATAGGACAGTTCCCCCCTGGCCCGGAGGCGCAGGAGGCGGAGCGCCTCGAAGGGGGAGACGTTGAGCTTCGTCCCCTCGTGGGCTCTCCATTCCAGCCCGCCGCGGCGGAGCAGGGATTTCATCTCGCCCGGCTTGATGAACATCCCGAAGACGTGGATCCGGGGGGGCATGAACGCCCAGCGCTTCCATTCCTGTCCTATTTTTATGGCCGCGAGCTTGCTCGTCCAGGTCCGGTTGAACGTATCGTAGCAAAACGCTCCGCCCGGCTTCAGGACGCGGGAGATTTCGGAAATGACGAGGGCCAGATCGCGGACGTGCTCCAGCACGTCGCAGCAGAACACCGCGTCGAACGCGCCCCCGGGGAAGGGTATCGATTCCCCGCTCCCGGGAGCGTACCGGATATCCAGCCCGACGGCGCGGGCATGGCCGGCGGCGGCCCGAAGGGACGGTCCCGAGGGATCGATCCCCGTGGTTTCGAAACCCAGCCGGGCGATTTCTTCGCAAAGAATTCCCCCGCCGCAGCCGACCTCGAGCGCATTTTTTCCGCGGGGATTCAGGGGGATGCCTTCCAAAACGGCTCTTTTGATGAAGCCCACCCGGACGGGATTGAGGAAAGAGAGGGTCTGGTGAAAGGCGGAATCCGGATCCCACCATTCGTCGCCCGCCGCGTCATAGAGCCGGTTATCGATGCCCTCGCGGACATCGGAGGGGACTTTACGGCCAAGGGAAGGGGTTTTTCGGACGATGCGGTTCAAGCGCGCCATAAGCTCGATCTCCCCGGATCGCCCATCGTCCATCGACTATATCGCCGATGCCGGGCGCCGTCAAGGTCACGGACGGAGTCGGCCAACGAGGCGCTTCGAGAGGGCAACTTCCCCCCGAGCGTTTTCGAGAGAAGATCGGCTCCCTTGCGGAAACATCGATCGCCAATCCTCCAGGGTCATTGAAACCGCCTCCGGTCGGCCCTATACTCGAAACACCGTGCGGAAAGGAAATTCCGCGCCGAGTGGGTAAATCCAGCACAAATGAACATGAGGAACATCCGTCCCTCCCGTCGGGCCATCGAATTTTGCGAGGCCTCGCGGACAGGAGGGGATTCATGACCGCCATCCGCAAGGGGGCCGAGCGCCGTGGGTGGAAAATCTTCGTTCTGCTCTGGGTGCTCTTGGAGGGATAAGAATTTGCTTTTCGGCGGAGTCCGCTCGCGGACCTGATTTCGTGTCGATTTCCCATCCCGCCACCGCGAACGAGCATAAATCCCGGCTCGGGGGATGTCAAGGATGCAAGGAGGACCACTCTGTACGGCTCGGCGGCTGCCGCACTCACGGAAGCCATGAGTACAGACGGAAGCCGTCGGCGGCGACGGACGAGCCGGAAATCGCCCGGAGCTCTCCCTCCGCGCTCGGGAACAATCAGGGAAAATATTCGGCTGGGGGATCGGTGGCCCAGAGACATTCCTGGAAGGCAGCCTGATTCGCCGGGTTCAGTCCTTGAAAATTTCTTCAGCCAATTCCCTGATCCCAGTCCTTGTTTTCGAGGAGAAGGGGATGATCGTATGGTCTCCGATCTTGTCTTGAATCTCTTGAAACCGGCTTTTGTATTTTGATCGCACTATTTTGTCCGTTTTATTCGCGACGATGACGATGTTTTTCCGATGTTCTTCCAAGGCCCGGAGCGTTTCAAGGTCACTGTCCGTTGGACCGACCTCCGCGTCGATGATGAAGACGACGCTTTTCTGTTCATAAGGCGATTGGAACAGGTACCAATCGATCAATCCGTGAAGCAGCTCCTTTTTTCCCCGCGAACCCTTGATGAACCCGTACCCGGGCAGATCGATCAAATAAAAAGCGCCGTTGATCGAGAAAATATTGATCTCCTGGGTCCGCCCCGGAAAAGAACTGGTTCTGGCCAGGTCTTTTCGGTTGGTCAACGAATTGATGACGCTGGACTTCCCCACATTGGACCGCCCGATGAAGGCGATTTGGGGCGTTCCGTCGTCCAAAACCTTGTCGGCCTTTACGACCCCCTTGACGAACTTCGCAGATGTTCTTTTCAAATCCGCGGACGAAGTTCGGACGGCCATGGGAATCTCCTTTTCCAACTATTTCAGCAGCTCGGCGGGGTCTTCGACCTTGGCGGTGAAATATTTCGCGAACAGCGGCCCGGAGTCATAGCCCGTCAAGGACTTGATCAGGACCGGAAGATCGAACTTCTGGGTCCGCTTGGAGGCTACCGCGGCGAAGACCTGCTCCAGGCCGGCGTTCGGATTCGTCGCCCGGATTTCGCGGTCGAGCTTCGCGGCCAGGAGGGGCATCAGGCCGTACATGTCGCCGCCGCCGGTCTGGCGGTCGTAGGCGACCGACGATTCGGCGAGGGTCGAGAGCCGGCCTTCGCGCTTGACGACCTGCTCGTGCTCCCGGAGGAACCCCTCCAGGGCCGACCGCAGGTCCTCGGCGGTAATGACCCCCAGCTTCTCCAGGAGCCGCGTGGCCATGTAGGTGTGCACGCCCTCCCGGAACCAGGCCGGGGTCGTGAAGTTCGTCCACCAGTGGAGCATCTCGTGGACGGCGATGCTCGGACTCTCCTCGGCGGCCAAGGTATGGAAGAGCGCGGTGCCGCCGCCCAGGGCGCCCCGGCGGAAGATGGCCACGCCGAACGTCGTGCCCTCGAGGGGGCCAAAGGTCGCCCAGGCGTAACGGAAGGCGGCTTTGAGCGCTTCCACGGACGGCAGGGCGCTCAAGGGAGAGGTGTCGTCCAGCACGGCGATCGTGAACGCACTCCCGCCGAAGGCTTCCTCCACGCGCGAACTCAGTCTCCCGGCGGCCCAGATCGTCCGCTGCGTCTCGATGTAAGGCAGCGTCCCGGGCGTTCCCAAGGCCGGCTTCCAGCCCTCCGGCAGGTCCCACCGGACTTCCACGAGGTCGCGCTCCCGGCCGGCGGGAACCAGGAAGAGGCCTTCCCGGGCCAATACGAAATTCCGTCCGCCCATCAGCCGCTTCCGGTATTCGGGACCGGGTTCGGTGACGCAGGCAAGCTCGTAGACGATCCGGGCCTCTCCGGTCGCGGGCCAGGGGCCGAAGACGAGGGCGTCCTGCCGGCGCTCGGCGGGGACGTCCACATTTTTTCCGCCGATGGTCCATCGGATCGATTTCAATTGCCCGAAATCTTTCAGGACGGCCGTCCCGTCCTTGAGCGTCATCCGGGCTTCGACCTTCACGCTGCGGCCCTCGGGATCGGGGGCGATCACATAGCGGGCGGCGACGGTCCGGTCCGGGCGGACTTGGGGGGACGCCGCTGCGGCGAGGACGATCACAAGAGCGATCGCAAGAGCGGAGGGGAGGAGCAAGGGGAAGAGCAGGGCGGTCCGGGGCCGCTTGGGAGGACGGATCATGGCCGCGATCGGGGCATTGGGGCCGATGTCGCCTAGTTGAAGGCGAAGCCGAGCATGACCGTGAGGACCTTGTTCTTCTTCTCGGGCGGGTCCGTGGAGATGCTGCCCAGGCTCCAGCCGTAGCGGATGTCGGCCCTGAAGACGCCGCCCTTGACGTCGAATTCCGATCCGACCCCGAGAACGATTCCGGTCTCCCACTTCTTGATGTCGGCGAGGGTCGAGGTCTGGTCCGAGCTTCCGCCGAAATCCTCATAGCGGTTCATGAATATCGCGCTCAGCTTGTAGGCCACGGTCGGCCCTCCGAAGATCCGGGGGCGGATGAGGCCGTCCTCGCCCAGGGGGACGGCGATCTTGAGGAGAAACGGCATTTCGATATAGGACATATTGATCGAGCTCGTGATCATCCCCCCCGGGATTTCTTCCGAGTGCTGGGCCCCCTTCTGGGTGAAATAGAGCTGCGGCTCGAAGGACAGGACCTTGTTCAAGGCGAAATTGCAAAACCCCCCGAACGACAGGCCCGGCCGGAAACCCCAGTCGATGCTCGTCAGGCCGCTGACCTTACCGAGGTTGAGGCCCAGGAGGAAGCCGGCGGAGACGTCGATCGCCGGGGCGGCCGAAGCCAGGGAGGCGGCTCCGAGAAGGAGAAGGGCGATTGCGAGTTTTGCTTTCATGTTGCCGCCGAAGGTCAATTGAACGAAATGCCGAGGAGGAAGGTCCAGACCTTGTGCTTAGTGTCCTCCGTTTTGGAGATTGTCGATAGGCTCGTCCCCCAGCGGACGTCGAGCGTGATCTTCATGGTCTCCAGCGGGAATTCGGCGCCGGCGCCAAGAACGACCCCGAAATCCAAGTTTTTTACAGCATCCCAGCTATCTTCCGATGTTTGGTGTTGACTGCTGTATACGGAATCATATTTAATTTTGCCCTTTCCCACCTTGAAGCCGACATAAGGCCCGGCGAAGACGGTCGGCTTAACTCCTTCCGATGATCCCGTGGGAAGAAAGAATTTGAGAAGAAAGGGGACGTCGATATACGACGCAACGGCGATCAATGAAAAAGTTGAAGTCCCGTCGGTCAGCGAATACTGGGCCCCTTTCGGCGAATAAAGGACTTCCGGCTGGATGGCGAACATATCGCTCAGGGAGAAGCAGACGAACGCTCCGCCCGTGATGCCCCACTTGGCGGACCACTGGACCTCGGTGTCCGCCGTGAGCATGTTGGCGCCGATCATGCCCGCCTTGACGCCGAACGTGAGCCTGCCCGCGGCCGGGGACAGGGACGCGGCGCAAAGCACTGCGAGAAGGGTGAGGGGGAGTTTTTTCATGATATCGACCTTGCGGACTCCTTTTCTTCGGTTCCCGTAAACTACTTTTTTATCATGGGCTTGGCGAAAATGCAAGGAACAACGGACGGGCGGTCCGCCCGCCGCAAATTGACCCGCTCCCGCCGGTATGGTATGTCTGATTCCGTGATCGCCTATCCGCCCGAACTCCCCATCACCGCCCGGCGGGCCGACATCGTCGAGGCCGTCCGGCGGAACCCGGTCATCATCATTTCGGGCGAGACGGGCTGCGGCAAGAGCACCCAGATTCCCAAGATGTGCCTCGAGGCCGGCCGCGGCCGGCGCGGCCGAATCGGCTGCACCCAGCCCCGGCGGATCGCGGCGATCACGATCGCGGCCCGCATCGCCGAGGAGCAAGGCGAGACGATCGGCCGCTCGGTCGGCTACAAGATCCGGTTCGACGACCGGACGTCCCGGGACACGCGCATTAAAATTCTGACCGACGGCATGCTCCTCGCCGAGACGCAGTCCGACCCGCACCTGCTGGAATACGACACCCTCATCATCGACGAGGCCCACGAGCGGAGCCTGAACATCGATTTCCTGCTGGGGATCATCAAGACGCTGTTGCCCGTCCGGCCCGATCTGAAGCTCATCGTCACCTCGGCGACGCTCGATATCGAAAAGTTCCGCCGGGCCTTCGACGGGGCGCCGGTCCTCGAGGTGAGCGGCCGCGTGTATCCAGTAGAGGTCGAGTACCGGCCGCCCGGCCCGGACGATGCGGACGGCGAGGACGCCGACTACGTCGACCTGGCGGCCGAGGTGGTGGACGATCTGAGACGGGAGCGGCCCGAGGGCGACGTCCTCGTCTTCATGCCCACCGAGCAGGACATCCTGGAAACGTGCGAGATCCTCGAGGGCCGCTGCTATCCCGGCGTCACCGTCCTGCCTCTCTACGCCCGGCTTCCCGGCGCCCAACAGGGTCGGGTCTATTCGGTCAAGGGTCCGAAGATCGTGGTCGCGACGAACGTCGCCGAGACCTCGCTCACGATCCCCGGGATCAAATATGTGGTCGATTCCGGCCTGGCCCGCATCTCCCATTACCTTCCCGGCGCCCGGATCCAGAGCCTTCCCATCCGGCCGATCTCGCAAAGCAGCGCCGACCAGCGGAAGGGCCGCTGCGGCCGCGTCCAGAAGGGGCTCTGCGTCCGGCTGTACTCCGAGGAGGACTACGCCTCCCGTCCGCCGTTCACCGCGCCCGAGATCCTGCGGTCGAACCTGGCCGAGGTCATCCTCCGGATGATCGACCTGCGGCTCGGCCATCCCCTGAAATTCCCGTTCGTCGACCGGCCGAACCCGAAGAACGTCGAGGACGGCTATGAGACGCTCGTCGAGCTCGGCGCCATCCGCCGCGATGGGGGCGGGGAGCCCTGGTTAACCGAGAAAGGCCGGCTGATGGCCCGCATGCCCCTCGACCCGCGGATCTCGCGCATGCTTCTCGAGGCCCGGCCCGAGGGCTGCCTCCGCGAAACCGCGGTCATCGCCTCCGCCCTCAGCATTCGAGACCCGCGGGAGCGCCCGCCGGAGAAGGCCGCCCAGGCCGACGCTATGCATGCCCCGTTCCGGGACCCCGACTCCGACTTCCTGACCCTGCTCAACATCTGGGACCGCTACCATGGCGATTTCGAGGGGCTCAAGGGCCTGAACCGGAAACGGAAGTTCTGCCACGAACATTTCCTGTCGTTCCCGCGGATGCGCGAGTGGACGTTCGTCCACGCCGAGGTCCTCGACATCCTGAGGGAACTCAAGATTCCGGCCGGGCGGTCCGCCCCCGCCGAGCGGACCAAGGAGCTCTACGCCGCCGTCCACCGCTCGATCGCGAGCGGCTACCTGTCCAACATCGCCGTCCACAAGGACCGAAACATGTTCACCGCGGCCAAGGGGCGCGAGGCGATGATCTTCCCCGGCTCGACCCTGTTCGGCAAGAACGCCACCTGGATCGTGGCCGCGGAGATGGTCCGGACGAGCCGCCTGTTCGCCCGCGTCGCCGCCCGGATCGACGGCGGCTGGCTCGAGGAGCTCGGCGGCGAGCAGTGCCGCTACGGTTACGCGGACCCGCGCTGGGACAAGGGCCGGGGCCAGGTCGTGGCCGACGAGAGCGTAACGCTCTTCGGCCTGGAGATCGTCTCCGGGCGGATCGTCCCCTATGGGCGAATCGATCCCGAGGCGGCCGCCCGGATCTTCGTCCGGTCGGCGCTCGTCGAAGGGCAGGTCAAGGAGCCGTTCGAATTTCTGCGGCGAAACCTCGCTCTTCAGGCCCGGCTGCGGACCATGGAGGAGAAGCTGCGGCGGCGCGACGTCCTGGCCGAAGCGAAAACCCTGGACGCGTTCTACGCTGAGCGACTAGCGGGGATTTTCGATCTCCGCGGGCTGAAGGAACGCCTGAAGCGGCGGGGCGGGGACGAATTCCTGCGGATGTCCGAGGCCGACGCGGTCCGGATCTTTCCCGATCCGGCCGAGTTGGCCCTCTATCCGGACGAAATCGCGGCCGGCGGACGGGCCTATCCGGCCGCCTACAAGTTCGCGCCGGGCGAGGACGACGATGGCCTGACGCTCGTCGTTCCCCTGGACGAGGTCCCGCGCCTCTCGGCCGACGCCCTCGAATGGGGCGTTCCGGGCCACCTGCGGGAGAAGGTCGCCGAGCTCGTCAAGGGCCTGCCGAAGCGCTACCGAAAGCTGTTCGTGCCGGTGGCCGATTCCGTGGAGACCATCCTCGCGGACATCCGGCCGTCGGACGGTCCGCTGTTCGAAGTGTTGTCCCGGGTCGCGAAACGGCGCTTCCGGGCCGAGGTCCCGGCGGCCGCGTGGGCCGAAGTGGACCTGCCCCGGCATCTCAGGATGCGCGTCGCCCTCGTCGATCTCCACGGCAAGGAGCTGGCCGGCGGCCGCGACCTCGAGGTCCTGCGGCGGATCCGGAAAGCGGCGGCCCGGACGGCGGCCAAAGATCCCGTCGTCTGGGAGCGGGCCCGCCGCCAATGGGAGCGGACCGGATTGACCGCCTGGGACTTCGGGACGATTCCCGAAGTCGTTTCGATCGGCCCCGGGGCCGCCGCTTATCCCGGCCTGGAACCGGTCGAGGGTGGAGCGAACCTCCGCCTTTTTGCATCCCATGAGGAAGCGCTGAGCTCCCACAAGAAGGGCGTCGAATCGCTGCTCCTGCTCCGGTTCGCCAAGGACTTCCGATTCGTGGAGCGGCGCCTCGTCCTCCCGGCCGAATACCAGAAAGCCGCCCTCTATTTCGGCGGGGCGGCGGCCGTGGAGAAGATGCTCGCCGGGAGCCTCCGGGCGGACGTTTTCCGCAAAGACATCCGCAGCGCGGAGGAGTTCAAGTCCTATGCCGAGACCGTTGTCCGGCTCCTGTTCGAGCGGGCCCACGCGTTGTGGGAAGCGGCGCGCGTGGTGCTCGACGCCTATGTGCGCGTCCGGGCCGACCTCGCGGCGATCGGGAAGGCGAACCCGGCGAACAAAGCGTTGACGGCAATCCTGACCGAGATCCGGGACGGCGTGGAGCGCCTCGTCCCCCAGGATTTCCTGGCTGTTTATCCCATCGCCCGGCTCGGCGCCCTGGCCCGCTATCTCGAGGCCTGCCGCCTCCGCGCGGACCGGGCCCAGCACGGGCTCGACAAGGACCGGAAGAAAGCCGATCAGGCGGCGGTGTTCGTCAGGGCGCTCGACCGGCGCCAGTCGGGCCTCGGGCCCGCGCCCGCGCCCGAAATCCGGCAGGCGGCAGAGGAATTCCGGTGGATGGTCGAGGAGTTCAAGGTGGCGCTTTTCGCCCCCGAGCTCAAGACCGCCTTCCCGGTCAGCCCCAAACGCCTGGCCGAGAAGCTGAAGGAGATCGAATCGCTCGGCGAAGACCTCCCGGCGAAACTCCGCGGCGGGAGTGCGTCGATCCGATGAACGAGGAGTATGATATGCGCATGCGAAACATCCTTGGCCTTGTCCTGGCGGTACTTATGGCGGCGGGAATCGCGGGCGTCGCCCCCGCCGCGTTGCGGGCCCAAACTCCCGCCCAGGCCGCGGAGCAGAAAGCCAAGGACGAAAAGGCCAAGGCCGAGGCGGCCGCGAAGGAGAAGGACAGGCGGGAGAAGGAGAAGACCAAACTCTTCCAGCTCAACCCGGTGGTCATCGACGTGGTCGAGTCCCTGCGCGACAAGGAGATCCCGAACATGACCGTCGTCAAGACCGAGCTCTTTCCGATGACGATCGGGACCACCCTGGACACGGTCCTCGAGCGCCAGCCCGGCGTGGACGTCCAGCGCATCCAGGAGGTCGGGACGGCCGTCGACGACGACTCGATCAAGATCCGGGGCATGGGCGCCCGCCGCATCAAGGTCCTCAAGAACGGGCGCGCCCTGAACTCGTCCGGCGTCGCGGGGGGCTATTTCATCGATTGGACCATGATCCCCCTGGCCGGTGCGGACCGGATCGAGGTGATCAAGGGCGTCGGCGACCCGCGCTACGGCAACGTCCTGGGCGGGGTCATCAACCTTGTCTCGAAGAGGCTCCGGACGGACGCCCCGGAGACCGAGCTCCAGGCGTCGGAGGCGAGCTTCGGCACTGGCTCGTTCAACCTGTTCCACGGCTACAAGCCCGGCCCGTTCGAATATTCCCTGGCTGGCGGCTATTCCCGGAGCGACGGCTACCTCCGGAACGGGACGATGAGCCTGGGCAGCGCCGACCTGCACCTCGGCTACGATTTCGACTTCAAGGGGCGGCTGACGGCCGATGTGGGCTTTGCGACCACGAAAAAGGGATTCGCCGTGGGGAATCGGACGTCGAAGCTCTACGGCGACCCGCACTACGGCCTCGCCCTCGTCTCCGATTTCCCGGCCGCGGACGGCGAGATCATGTACGGCGGCATGGGCGCCACGGCCGAGCCCGACAGCTGGTGGAAGAAGACCAAATGGACGTTCGACCTGAATTACGGGCAGGCGTTCGGGGAGCAGGGCTTCCTGAACGTGCGTTACTGGCTCAACCGGGGGGACCGCGAAGCCTACAACACTAAGGCCGCCGCGAACCGCGTGTTCCACAAACTGTTTTACGACGACCGTTCCCAGGGCGTCTCCGCGGACTACCGGCAATCGCTGGCCGGCCAGACGATCTCCGTGGGCCTGGATTACGCCCACCTCGGGGACGACGGCGACAAGAACCTGGCCGACGATTTCCGGGCGCCGTTCCGCAACGGGTCCTATGTTTCGACGAATAACCTTGAATTCTACGCGATGGACGACATCCGGCTCCTCGGCGGGAAGCTCTCGCTGCTACCCGGCCTTCGCTATGTCGCCTATGAAGGACGGCCGGGCCCGCAGGGCGTCGTCGAGGGCATTCCGGCGCTGAAGCAGAGCGGCCTCGCGCCCTCGCTGCGCCTGTCGTATTCGTTCGAGGGGGAGAACCGGGTCTATCTCAGCGCGGCCCGCGCCCTGCGCATGCCGACCGCGCCCGAGCATTTCTGGCATTACGACTACGACTCGGGCGTGGACACCAAGGGCCTGCCCTTCCGGGAAGAGGACGGCTTGATGATTCAGGCCGGCTGGCGGGCGTTCCTGCCGAGCGCGACCCAGATCGAGTTCGCCCCCTACGCCTATTTTATCAGCCGGTACATCCAGTTCGACCTGATCAACTTCGTGGCCTACAACATCGACCGGGCGAAGATTTACGGGGCCGAATTCGAGCTGTCGCAGGACTTCGGCGGCGGCTGGTCGGCCTTCGTCAATTACACCTACCAGAAGAGCCGGACCGAGGGCGATCCCTTCGTGGGCCTGTTCGTCGATCCCCAGGACCGCGGCTTCGACGAAATCCCGGGGCTGCCCGAGCACAAGTCGAATTTCGGCGTGCAGGTCCGCTCGGGCCGCGGCGCGTCGGCCGCCCTCTTCGGGCAGGCGGTCTCGAGCCAGAAGACGATCTACAACAACAACATCCTCTACAACACGGACCTCCGCGTCCGGACGCAGGCCGGGTTCGTGCGGTTCGACTTCGAGGCCCGCTATCCGCTGACGGCCTTCCTCGAGGCGTCCGTGTTCGTGCGGAACATCTTCGACAAGGTTTACCAGGAGCGGTTCGGCTTCCCGGCCGCGGGCCGGAATTCCGGACTGTCGCTGAAATCGAGATTCTGAGGAGCTATTCCCACTCGATCGTGCCCGGCGGCTTGGACGTGATGTCCAGGCCCAGGCCGGAGACGCCGGGCAGGGAGGGGATGTCTTTCCGCAAATCCGCCAGGACGGCGTCCGGCAGACGGGCCGGGGCGGCGGTCATCGCCCGCTCGGAATGCACGGGCCGGACGACGACCATCTCCGCGCCCTTTCCATCGAAGGAGAGAGGGACGAGGCAGGTCGGGCATTGCCAGATGTCGTAGTAGATGCCGTGGCGGCGCAGGCTCTCCGTCACCCGGTGATCGGCCTCGCGCAGGAGATCGAGGCGCGGCCGGGTCACGGTCGCGGCGACAGGGGCGAAGGCCGCCGGCCTCCCCGGGCCGAGGTTCCAAAGGCAGCGGTTGATGCCCTCGACTTCGCGGAAGATCGTGCCGGCCGCCTCGAAGAGCGTCTCCCACGCCGCCTCCCCACTCAACATCACCGGATGCTCATAAGACCGCAGGTCGGCCTTCACGCCGACCGAGCGGATGGGGAGCACTTCGCCGGCGAGGCCGTATTTCGACGCGATCCGCCGCACCTCGGGCGCCATCCGGTCGAAATCCTTGCGGTCCGGGACGCCGTCCGAGCAGAGGAGCCGCACTCCCAGGCCGGGCCCGGGGAAGGGGTGCTTCCAGATGAGGTCCCTGTCGAGGCCGAGCAGTTCGCCGAGCTCCCGGACCTCGACCTTGTAAAGGTCGGCGAGAGGCTCGATGACCCGGCCCTGCCGGATCATCTCCTCGACGATCGGGACGCGGTTGTGGTGGGTCTTGATCGTGTCGGCCCGCTTGGTGCCGCCCGTTTCGATCGTATCGGGGTAGATCGTCCCCTGGCCGAGGAGATGGCCCTCGATGCCCAGCCGCCGGGCCTCGCCTTCGAAGACCCGGATGAAGGTGTTGCCGATGATCAGTCGTTTTTTTTCGGGCTCGACGACGCCGGCCAGGGCGCCGAGGAAGTCGTCCGAGGCGTCGAGGAAGTGGAGGTTCCGGCCGAGCCCCATCGCCTGGAACGCAGCGAGGACGTTCCGGCTCTCGTCCTTGCGCATAAGGCCGTTGTCCACGTGGAGGAGGTGGAGGCGGTCGGGGCCGAGGGCCCGGCCGAGGAGCACCGCGGTCACGGTCGAGTCGACGCCGCCCGAAGCCAGCAGGAACACGGAGCCGTTTCCGACGCGCTCCCGGATTTTCGCCACCTGGGCGTCGATGTAGTTGCCCATGGTCCAGGTCGGCCGGCAGCCGCAAATGTCGAACACGAAGTTGGCGATCATCGTCCCGCCGTGGATCGTGTCGTCGACTTCGGGGTGGAACTGCACGCCGTAGCGCCGGAGCTTCGGGGCCTCGATGGCCGCGTAGCGATGGATCTCGCCGTCCACGCCCAGGCGGGAGCAGCCGATCTCGCGGAAGTCCGGGCCGATCTCGGCGACGGTGTCGAAGTGGCTCATCCAGACCTGCTCGACCGGGGCCAGGCCCTTGAAGACCGGGCTTTCCGCGGTGATTTCGAGGTTCGTGTGCCCCCACTCGCGGCCGCCGTGGATGATCTTGCCGCCGTAATGCTTGGCGATTTCCTGGTGGCCGAAGCAGAAGCCCAGGATCGGGACCGGGAGGTCGTAGATCGCGGTCGTATAAGCCGAGTCCTCCCCGAAAGCCGACAGGCTGGGGCTCCCCGAGATGATAATGCCTTTGTAGCCGCGGAACATTTCGATCGGGTCTTCGGGCTGGCGGATCTCGGCCAGGACCTTGAGGTCGCGGACCCTGGTGGCAATGAGGTGGGCGTACTGCCCGCCGAAATCGATGACCGCGATCGCGTCGTGTTTCATGCGCTGCGTCCTTCTCCGCGTTTGCCTCACTATAGCCGCTCGGCGGCGAGGCTGTCAATCGCCCCAGTGTCATTGCAGGCGAGCGAAGGGAGCGAAGCAATCTCCTCCCATGAAATGGCCCTACCCCCGGTTCATCAACCAGTCCGTCGGTTCGTCGTCTTGCCAACCTTTTATGGGATCGCCCCGTCTAAAGTGTGACCGAACATGGACCCGATCATCGAAAAACAGCTGGCGGAGCGCCTGATCCAGAGAGACCCGGGGGCGTTCCGGGAATTCGTGGAGGCCTACAAGAATAGGGTCTATGGACTGGCCTACGAGCTGACCCGGAACCATGCGGACGCGGAAGACGTTTCCCAGTCCGTTTTCATCAAGGTCTTCCGCTCGATCGGGACGTTTCAAAGAGATGGCCGCCTGAATTCCTGGCTGTACCGGATCACGGTCAACGCGGCTTTGGACCATCTGCGGAAAAGGTCGTTCTTCCCCGAGGAAAAAGCCCGGGTCCTGCCGGACCGCCTTGCGGACGAAAGCGTTCCGCGGAGCACCGCTCCGCCGGCGGATCCTGGGAGGGAAGCTGAGGCTGCTCTTATGCGGCGGAAGATCGACGAGGCATTGGACCGGGTCTCCGAACGCGAAAAGACCGTTTTTCTCCTCCGCCACTACCACGATTTGAGCCTCAAGGAGATCGCGGAAGCTCTCGGGCTGACGATCGGTTCGGTGAAGAGCTACCTCTTCCGTTCCATCAAGAAACTCCAAAAGGAGCTGGCCATCGAGGCGGCTCCGATCGAGCCGGGAGGTTGACCATGAGCCGCTGCGGGAAAATGAAGGATCTATTCCTGGAATCCCTGTATGGAGAATTGGACTCCGGCCGCGAAGCCGCCTTGACGCGGCACTTGGACGAATGCCGGTCCTGCCGGGAGGAATACGACGCGATGGCCCGGACACTCGTGGTCCTGGGAGCGAAAAAAGCGGCCGATCCCGGACAAGAGTACTGGGACGGCTATTACGAGAAGCTCGAGCGGAGGTTGGCGGCCGAGGGGGCCTTCGGACCGTCGCCGCGCTCGCCCCATCGCCGTCCCCGCGCTCCGTATGCGCTCATTCCCTGCTGGGCTTACGGCGCGGCCAGCGCCCTTGTCCTTGTGGCCGCGGGCATCCTGATCGGGCGTCTCACGCTTCACCGGGCTCCCGCCGGGCCCGATTCCTTCGCCTCCACTCTCCGCGGCGCGGCGGCCGTTCCGTCCGTTTCCCCGGCCGCCAGCCTGGCGCAGCGAACGACGCGCTATCTCGACCGATCCAAGGTCATCCTCCTCGCCCTGGTGAATTTCGACGGCGGGACGAAGGACATCGCCGGCCTCAACCTCCCGCGCCAGAGAGAAAAGTCCCAGGAGCTCGTGAAGGAGGCCTCGACCTTGAAAGGGGACCTCCGGGCCGCCAAGGAGCGTCAGCTCGAGCGGCTCGTCGGCGAGCTCGAATTGATCCTGGCCCAGATCGCCAACCTGAAGTCCGAAACCGATCCCTCCTCGGTCGAGATTATCAAGGCCGGCGTCGAGCTCAAGGACGTGCTATTCAAGATCAACCTGTCCGAGATGCGCAGGGCCGACGAGAAAAACCGGATTCCCGCGAAACTCGTCCCTGCCGCCGTCCAATCGGCCAAACCGGCCTCGAAAATATAAACAAGGAGTCGCCCATGAAAAAAATACGTATCCTCATCGGACTCGCCGTTTGTCTGAGCCTCGCTCTCGCCGCCGCTGCGACAACCGGCCCCCGCCCCGTCCCGCGGCCGACCCGCGCCGCGGAGGAACAAACTCCCGACGCCAAGCAGTACCAGGCCGCCTACCTCCTCGTCCTCGAGGAGAAATGGGAGGAGGCCGCCAAGGCCCTGGACGCGTTCATCCAGGCTAACCCCAAGAGCGCCTGGGTCGTGGACGCTCGCTATTGGAAATGCTACATCCTCGACAAAAATGGCGACGAGCCGGAAAAGGCGTTCAAGGCCTACCAGGAGTTCGTCAAACTCTATCCGTCGAGCGATTGGGCCGACGAAGCCCGGGCGAACATGATTCAGGTCGGCCGGCAGCTCGTCGAGATGGGAAAACGGGAGTACGAGGCGGTGATCAAGTCCATGGAAAATTCGGGCGACGACGAAGTCACCATGGCCGCGCTCTATGCCCTGCGGGAGAGCGGGGGAGAGGGCGCCCTTCAGACGATGATTGAGCTCTACGATCAGAGCAAGAGCTCGCGCTTGCGCTCCCGGATCGCGGGGATCCTCGGAGACTTCGAATCGCCCAAGGCCTTCCAGAAGCTGGCCGAGATCGTCGTGAAGGACCCATCGCCCGAGGTCCGCCGCCGCGCGCTAGAAGGCATCGCCGAGAAAAAGACGCCCGAAGCGGTCCGCATCCTCAAGGATATCGTCGAGAAGGAGCCGAGCCTCGAAGCCCGGCGAATGGCGCTCGAGGCGCTGGGCGAAATGGACGACCCCGCCCTCATTCCCTTCCTCAAGCAGACTGCGCTCACGGCCTCGAACGAGGAAATGGCCCGGGCTGCGGTCTCCGCCCTGAGCGGGGGCGATGGCGCAGCCTGGACCGACGCCCTTCTCCAGATTTTCAAGGCCGCTGGGAACCCCGAGATCAAACAAGCCGCCCTGGAGACGCTGGTCGAGAAGAACGAAAAGGACGCGGTCAAGACGCTCGCGCCGCTGCTTAAGGACGAGAAAGACGCCGAAATACGGAAGACGATCGTCTCGCTGCTGGGCGATTTGAAAAGCGACGAGGCTGTCCCGATTCTCCTCGAAACGGCCAAGAAGGATCCCGAGATCGAAGTCCGGACGGCCGCCGTCTCGGCCCTGGGCGACATAGGCACGCCGAAAGCGCGCGAAGCGCTGATGGAGATCCTGAAGAAAAAAATCAAAGACGGCGAGGATCGCTGAGGGGCGGACCGTGGTCGGCTTCAATAAAACGCTTCGCTTGATATCCGCCCTCGGGTTGACCTTGGCCCTGGCCGGGGCGCTTGCCGCATCGCAGATCATCCGCCATCCTGCGCCCAGCGGCCCGCTGGCCGGACGCCTGGACTGGGCCCTCCAGGAAGCCGCAAAGAGCAGCGCGGGGAAGGGCTTTTGGGTCGGATTCGGCATCCGAAGGCTGATGGGCGAGCATTCCCAGATGGGGATGAACGTCTCGTTCACGTCGGGTGTCCCGGCCCTTGCAGAATTGATTTACGGCCGCCGGCCCTTGGTTGAGAGCAGGATCTCGGCCGGCGAGACGACCGGAGCGACGGCGGGAAAAGCGTCGGATCCTTTCGGGACGGGCCGAAAGGAAAGGAAGGTCCTCCGGGAAATCGCCATTTTGATGAAATTTGGGGCGCCGGAAACTCCGCGCGCGATCGGAGCGACGCGTGCGACCGGAGCATCGGGCGTAGGCAGCGCGACCGGAGCGCGAAAGCCGCAGTCGGTGTCTGCTTGCTCCCTCGTTTACGGCGTCTCGCTCGAGGACCTGCCTTTGTTCTGGCTCGGCCCGGCCGCGGACGACGATAGCATCCGGCTGCTCCAAAGCTATTACGGTCCGGACGCGTCCGAGTCGCTGCGCGCGTCCCTGGCCGAGGCCGTGGCCCTGCACCGAAAGCCGGAGCTCGTGGTCCCGTTTCTCGAACGCATCCTCAATGGCCGCGAGCCCGAGAAGCTGCGGGTGGACGCCGCGGAATTCCTCGGAGACCAGGACGACACCCGGGCGTTAGACGTCCTGCGCCGGACCGTGCGGACCGATGCCTCGCTCGAAGTCCGGAAGGGGGCGGTCTCCGGGCTGACCGAAATGGACCTTCCGGCGTCGGCCGACGTCTTGATCGATCTCGCCCTTCATGAGCGGGAAGCTGATGTGCGCGAGGAGGCGATCCAGGGGCTCGCCGAAAAGGCCACGAAGGCGACCATCGCCGTGCTTGAGCAGTTGGTCGCCGCGGACAAAGATGTCGAGATCCAGAAACGGGCCGTCTCCGCCCTCGCTGATCTTCCGGGAAAAAGCGGATTGCCCTATTTAATTAAAATCGCCAAGACGCATCCCCTGCGGGACGTCCGGGTCGAGGCGATCGAAGCGCTAGGAGATTTCCACGATCCGGCCGTCGCCAAGGCTCTGATCGAGATCATCAAGAACGTGCGGTGACTTAGAGGATATAGTTTTTTTACGTTGAGCGCCTGTCGAGTTCCGACTCCTGAAGAATGGTTGTCCAGTCCCCTTCAGCGCCCTTTCTCGTAGAGCCAGCCGGCCAAGTCCTCGTAGAACCGCCAGAATTCCGGCCCATCGACCGGTTTGATCAAACCAGGGAGAACGACACCGCGATCCTCGCGAACCCGCCGGGAAACCATTCAAGTCCATGAAAAAAATAACGGTGATTATTGCTTCCGGGGCGGCAAGCCGAGCTTTATCCGTACCCGATCGAAATCGAATCCGACCTGGGCGGGTTTCTTGGCTTTTTCCATCGCTTCGATTTCGCCGAGCAGGCGCTCCACGCCTCTCCGTCCCTCCTCCGTCTTCATGGCCTCCTGGGGCGTGCGGCCTCCCAAAGCTGGGATTTTCGCCCCCGGCCACTTCTTCAAATAATAATTCTCGAGCATCCGGCCCAGCATGTCCCGGATCTCGGGCCGGGCGTTCAATTCCTCCCGTTCCCTGGCGAGCCTCTCCCGCTCCTCCGGAGAAGGCGGGGGGATGTCGGCGAGATCACGGCTTCGCATGCTTCGGAAGGCGATCACCCCGCCCAGGATCTCCTCCAGACGGCCCCGGAGCCGCAGGGCCCTTTCCAGGGAATTCGTCTCGGCGACGAGAAATCCGCCCTTGATGAAGACCGTGCCGATCACCGTCCGGCCTTCCAGATCCCGGCCGCCGACCCAATTGCTCTCGTCCTTTTTCTCCCAGATCCATTCACCCGCGTTTTCATCATGAGCGAAGTCCGCCGCCGCGCTCAGGTTCGACCGGACCGCGCGCGCATCCGCAATCTTGAACCGGGTATTCGTGAAGCACACCTTGTCTCCGTCCGTGTTGACGATACCGAGGTCTCCGGATTTCTCATTCCGTTTCTTCGTTTCCCGACTTTTTCTTCCCTCCGAAACCGCCGCCTTTCTCCCGGCCGTTACCGCTTCCGCGACCGTGCCCATGTCGGGGACGGTTCCGGCTCCCCGCGGATTCGCGGCGAACCGCTTCTCGTCGGCGCTCTCTTCGATTAGCCGCAGCCATGTCGGCAGCATGGCCTTGTAGGACTCCCGGCGTAAAATTTCGGCGGGCATCTCGCTCAAGCCCAGTTCGCTCAAGTAGGAGTCCCGCTGGAATTCCAGCATGTCCCGAAAATGGGGCCTGTTTTCCGCCTCGAAGAAGTACGGCGTCGTCAGGAGATAGGCACGGTCGGGTGGTCCCACCAGTCGGACAAAGAGGATCTCGCCCGGCCGGATTTCGTCCTCATAGGGCTCATGCAGCCGGCCGGATCGCCGTTCGGAGCCGTCGAAGAGCTCGCCCAGGACGAGCGCCTCCGATGTCTTCCCGCGGACGTCATAGAAGCCGCAGTAGCTCGCCGACAAGTCCAGCAGCGCTTTCCGGCCTTCCTCGGCGAGAGGCGCGGAGGAAGGGGATTCCAGAAAGCGTTCGCAGATAGTCTTCCGGCTCTGGCCGAAGCGCAGATCGCAGAACTGCCAGGACATGAACACACTGTCGGGGATTTCGCCGTCCTCGCCCGGATGGAAGGACTCCTCGAATTTTCGGACAGTCCGGGCGAATTCCTTTCCGTCCGGGTCGAACCGGCGGATTCCCTCGGCGAAGAGGCCGACGGCCGGAAGGAGCAATAGATATTCATCGAGCGGCGTCCCGGTGAGTGCTTCGGGCGGGATTTCGAGCGCGCGAACTTCGTCGAGGGGCTCGCAGCACTTCTTGTATTTCTTCCCGGACCCGCATGGGCATGGGTCGTTGCGGCCGACTTTGGTTTTTGCGCTCATGATGGCATGCCTCCGGCGGGCTCATTCTACGCCGATCATCATCCCGAATCATCTTTTTTATCGGGGGTCAGGTCTTGACTTTTGACAGATTTGACCCGGCCTGCCCCCTCGAAAGATTTAACCGGCGATCCGGCCGTCGATCAGGCTGATCGTCCGGTGGGCGATCTTGGCCAGCGACGGGTTGTGCGTCACGAGCAGCACGGTCAGCCCTTCCTTCTCGTTGAGGTTTTTCAAGATCTCGCCGATCTCCCCGCTCCGCTTGGTGTCGAGGTTTCCCGTCGGCTCGTCGGCGAGCAGGATCTCCGGCTTGTTGATGAGAGCCCGGGCGATGGCCACGCGCTGCATCTCGCCGCCCGAGAGCTCGGACGGCCGGTGGTCGATCCGCTTGTCGATGCCCAGGAATTTCAGGATGTGCATGGGGTCCGCCTCCGCCTCGGGCTTCTTGAAAAAAGCGAAGGGCAGGATGACGTTCTCGTAAACGGTCAGGGTGGGGACGAGGTAGAACTTCTGGAAGATGTAGCCGAACACCTGGCGGCGGATCTTCGTCAGGTCGCTCTCCGAGAGGCATTTTTTGGCCGAGAACACGGTCCGGCCGCCGATCTCGAGGCTCCCCGACGTGGCGTTGTCGAGGCAGCCGAGAATGTTGATCAAGGTCGTCTTGCCCGACCCGGAAGGGCCGATAAACGAGACGAACTCCCCTTTGGAGATCGTGAGCGACACGTCGTCGACGGCAACGATCTCCTCCGCGCCGCGCTTATAGATTTTCCGCAGGTTCCGGGCGTTTAGGCCTAAGGGGGCGATCGGGGCGTTTACAGCGGGCGCCATGTCAGTCTCCTTCGCTCCGGATGGATTCGAGCGGCCGGACGCGGGCGGCCCGCCAGGCGGGGTAGATCCCGCTGATCAGGCCGATTCCCAGCACCACGCCGAGGGTGATGAACCCCAGCCGCGAATCAATGGCGATGAGGCTCCCCGTCGGCGTGTAGGGGAGGAGGCGCCGGATGAGCACGTCGGTGATCTTGGACAGGGCGAAGGCGATGCCGATGCCGATCGCCCCGCCGAGGAGGCAGAGGATGATCGTCTCGGTCCAGATCATGCGGAAGACGTCCCAGGGCATGGCCCCCATGCTTTTGATGATGCCGATTTCCTGGTAGCGCTCCAGGACCGACATCAGGATCGTATTGATGACCCCGAGCATGGCGATCAGGATGGCGATCAGGGCGATGGAGAAGACCATGACTTTGGCCGTGGAGACCAGGCTCATGATCGTGTTCTTGACCTGGGCCATCGAGACGACCTGGACGTCGGGCAGGTCGTAGAGCTTGTTCTCGAGCTCGGCCATGTTGGCGTCCTTATAGACCTTGATGCCGGCGGCCGTGATGAGGCCCTCCTTGTCGAAGATCTTCTGGACGGACTTCAGCGGGACGAAGATCGTCCCGTCGTCCGCGGTCCCGGACCGGGCCAGGACGCCGACGACCTTGAGCTCCACGTTCTTCTCCGGGATCATCACCTTGTCGCCGACCTCGCGCTGCTCGAGTTCGGCGGCCTCGTAGCCCATGACCGCCTCCATCGCGTTCGGGTCGGTGAACCAGGCGCCCTGCTTGAACTTGAGGTAGGACTTCATGGCCGGGAAGGTGGCCGGTTCGACGCCGAGGTAGGCGTTGATCCCGCCGCTCTCGCCCTTGTTCGGGTCGAAGATCGCGGCCATGAGCTGGGGCGTCAGCCGTTCGACTTCCTTGTGCTTGAGGATGTCGGCCAGGATCGACTCCTTCATGTAGCGGAGGCCCGTCCCGCCCTTAAGCATCAGGGTCGCCGCCTCGTAGGGGCAGCCCTTGGCGGTCACCAGGACCTGGAAGCCCATGTTGTCGATGTCCTTGTTGAGGGCCGCCTCGTAGCCGCGGTTGAACCCGAGCAGGCTGATGAGCACCCAGGCCGACAGTCCGATGCCGAGGATGGTCAGCGCCGTGCGCGTCTTCTTGCGCAGCAGGTTTTTATACGCCACCTGGTAAACGTTGATTTTCTTGGCCATATAGACTCCTTATCGGGGCGGGGATTGCCACGCTCCCTTCGGTCGCTCGCAATGACATTTCACTGTCGCGTCCCCGTCCTCAAGGGCGCTGGGGCGCGTTCATAAACCGGTTCCCCAGCAGGAACTCGTCGCAGAGGATTAGGTTCTTCTTCGTCCCCCGGAGAGCGGCGCGGAAATCGCCTTCCGCCTGGGGGGCCGGGTTCTTGATGGCGGCGACGCGGCTGCCGGGCTTGGCCTGGGCGGTGGCGACGTCGTAGTCCCGGAAATCCTTCAGGTTCAGGCCGACGAACTGTTTTCCGAATTCCGGGTCGCGCAGAAGCTTGGCATACTGGCCGGTCATCCTCTGGAAATAGAAGCCCCGGATGTTGCCCTCGAGGTCGAGGGCCAGGAAGACCTGGATCCCGCCGAACTCTCCCTTCTGGTTGACGCCGTGGATATAGCCGATGAGATCTTTGCCCTTGAAGATCTGATACATCGTGTAGGGCACGTCTGCGGTCTCGTAGAGTCCCTTGAACGTGTCTCCGAGGCGGACCTCGACCCGGCGGAGGAGCGTGTCGCCGCCCTTTTGGGCGATGGACACATACAGCGTCTTGAAGCCCGTGGATTCGGGAAAGAGGCGCTTCACGTCGCGGTCGGGGTCGTTGAGGTCGCAGCCGACAGCGGCGAGGAGCGGGGCCGCGGCCAGGACGATGACGAGCGCGACGGCGGTTGCAGTTCTCATGGCTTCACCTCACCCGGCCTTCAGAACCGGATCCCTTTGTAATAATAGACCTGAAACAGGATCCGGACGTCCTTCGACTCGCTGTCGTAAGCGGCCATGGTCCGGAGCGTCAGGTCGGAATTCGCCAAGAACGTCGCGCCCGCGGCGATGAGGAACCGGGCCGCGTCCTCCGTCCAGATGTACAGCGGCTGGGCTTCGAGCTTGAGCCGCGATTCTTCGAGCAGGTCCACGCCCGTCCGCCAGAACGCGGCCAGGGTCGTACGCCCGCCGCGGCTGCCGCCCATCACCTCGATGCCGTTGGCCCAGTTGTCGCTCACCCAGGAGGCGTCGAGCCCGATCATCTTGAACTCCACCGGCTTCTCGGCGAGCAGCTCGTAGCCCATGATGTCGTAGACGCGGCCCACGGCCGCCGAGAGTCCCATATTGTAGTTGTCCTGGCTGAGCACGCCCGCCGCCGCCCGGCCCGCGAGAAGCCAGCCGCCGCCGAATTTCAAGGGCATGCCCGAGCCCGTGGTCAGCGACAGCCCGGCGTTTCCGCCGGCAAATTGCCGCTCGAGACCGATGCCCCAATCGCGGTCGAATCCGAATCCGTGCATGGACAGAGGTTGAAGGAGGGTCCCGTGGTTGTCCAGCGTGGTGGAGAGGCCGAAGGACGGCTTGTTGTGGCCGGCCCAGATGTCCGCCGCGGGCGTTTTGAACTTGAGGAAGGCGTTGTAGAGCTGGGGCTCGAGCGTCTTCCCGCCCTCGGCATTGATGGCCAGGCGGCCCTGGATTGCCAGCGTGGCGATGTCGCCCGAGGCCCCGGAGAATTTCTGGACGTAGTCGAATCCGATGCCCGGCTTCTGCATGACCTCCATGGAGTTCATGGAAAAGAAAACGGCCTTCCTCGCCGCGGACGACCAGCCGGCGATCCCCTGGGCTTCGAAATAGAAGAGATAGCTCGAGGCGAAGAGCCCCGGGGCCGCCGCGGCCAGGACGAGCGCGGCCGCGGCCAGGATTTTCTTAGACATCGAAGGTGATGCTGCCGTAGAAGATGGGCTTGCCGTCCTTGAGGAACGTCACCTGGACCTCCCAATCGCCGGGCATGACGACGTTGACCGGGAGCAGATAGTCGTTTTTCTTGTTCAGCTTGAATTCGACGTCGCCCGAATCGTGGGCCCCCCGCATCGAGGGCATGTCGGTCCGGCCCACGATGACGAAGGGCGTGACCTTGTCGCCTTTTTTGTTGAAGACTTGGATCTTCAGGAAGGCGGTGCCCATCTTGGGCTTCTCGTTGAACTCGTAGATGATCGTGGTGTCGGCGTCGATTTCGAACTTCTTGCCGGCTTTGGGAATTGGCTTGAAGACGATCTCCTGCTTGGCGGCGGCGGCCTGAAGGCCCGCGTCTCCCGCCGTCGGACTCGAATTGGTCGCTGGGGCGGCCTTCCCCGCCACGCTGGCGGCCAATCCGAGTCCGACGACAAGGGCAAGAGCGATGAACTTATGGACTAAGGTATTCCGTTGCATAATGCGTACTCCTGATAATCCTATTAATCTTATATATATTATCAAATTGGTGGCGGCTCATCAAGCCGTGGGTGGGCCATCGGACGAGGTCCGACATATCCGGTACAGGAGTCGGCCCCAAGGCCCTCATAGCGGAGGGGGGTCCCGTCGGTATTTCGACGGGGGGAACCGACGGGACTGGTTCCCCAGCGGGCCGGGGGCTGATCCCGGTTCCGGATCAACGTGCGGCCGAGTTGACAGGCTGGTGGCCCGCCGATAGAATTCCGGCGATGCAGCTCCGCTATAATAGAACCTATGTGTTCGCCATTTCCCTGGCCTCCGCCCTCGGCGGCCTGCTGTTCGGCTACGACTGGGTGGTGATCGGAGGGGCGAAGCCGTTCTACGAGCCGTTTTTCGGGATCGCCGGGGTCCCCGCGTTCCAGGGCTGGGCCATGAGCTGCGCCCTGGTCGGCTGCGTCGCCGGCGCGCTGCTCTCGGGCGGTCTGAGCGACCGCTTCGGCCGCAAGAGGCTCCTTCTTCTTTCCGCGGGGCTGTTCGTCGCCGGGTCCCTGGGGACCGGGTTCGCCGGGTCATTCACCATGTTCGTCCTCTTCCGCATGCTGGGCGGGGTCGGAATCGGCCTGGCGTCCAACCTCTCGCCGATGTACATCGCCGAGGTCACGCCCGCCCATGTCCGCGGCCGGTTCGTCTCGCTCAACCAGCTGACGATCGTCATCGGCATTCTGGCCGCCCAGATCGTCAACTGGCGCGTCGCCCGGCCCGTGCCGAAAGGCGCCTCGGCGGCGGAGATCCTCGCCTCCTGGAACGGGCAGACGGGCTGGCGCTGGATGTTCTGGGCGTGCGCCGTGCCGGCCGGGCTCTTCTTCCTCTTCGTGCTGTTCGTCCCCGAAAGTCCGCGCTGGCTGGTCAAGCGCGGCCGCGAGGAGCGGGCGCGGGCCGTGCTGGCCCGGGTCGGAGGAGGGACCTATGCCGACGACGAGCTCCGGAGCATCCGGGAGACCCTGGCTCGGGAGACCGGAAAGGCGGGGTTCCGCGACCTCGCCCGGCCGGGCATGAGCCGGGTCCTGACGCTCGGGATCGTGCTGGCGGTCTTCCAGCAGTGGTGCGGCATCAACGTCATCTTCAACTACGCCCAGGAGATTTTCGCCGCGGCCGGATATGGCGTGAGCGCCATCCTATTCAACATCGTGATCACGGGCGGGGTGAACCTCGTTTTCACCTTCGTGGCCATAGCGACCGTCGACCGGATCGGCCGGAAGCCGCTGATGCTGATCGGCGCGGGCGGGCTGGCCGGCATCTTTGCCCTGACCGGCCTGCTCTTCTTCCTGAAATTCCAGGGCCTGCCGCTCCTGATTCTGGTCGTGAGCGCCATCGCTTGCTATGGGATGTCGCTCGCGCCCGTCACCTGGGTGGTCCTGTCCGAAATCTTCCCGAACCGCGTTCGCGGGGCGGCCATGTCGGCCGCGACGTTTTCACTATGGGCGGCCTGTTTCGTCCTGACCTACACGTTCCCCTTGCTGAACCACGCCTTGAAGGCCTCGGGGACGTTCTGGCTTTACGCCGGGATCTGTCTCCTGGGGTTCGCGTTCATTAAAATTCGCCTGCCCGAGACGAAGGGCAAATCGCTCGAGCGGATCGAGCACGAGCTGGTGGGGTGAAAAACGGCGTCGTTTTTTCGGTGGACGGCTAGAATTTGGGGATTGAGTTAACTGTCACCGAAATTATAGCTTGGGCCGTTTCTTGTGCCAGTCGGTCTTCCCCTGATAGGCCATCGCCAGCAGGAGCATGTCCTCCTCGCCGAACAGCTTCCCCGTAAAGCGCAGGCTCAGCGGCTGGCCCTTGGCGTCGAAGCCGGAGGGCAGGCTGAGCTCGGGGTGCCCGGTCATGTTGGTCACGCCGAGCGAGCTCCCGAGGAAAAGGTCGATGCCGTCGAAGACCTTGCCGAACTCCTGCATCAACCGGTAGCGGGCCCGGTTGGCCTGGATGTACTCCACGGCCGGGACGAACCGGTGCAGCCGGAACGATCCCACCCACGAACTCCGCTCGGGATCGGCCGACATCAGGTCGAGCTTATCGCTTCGGATGAGCTCGTCGAAGGCCGCGGCGGCCTCGACCGTGAGGATGAAGTCCATGTCGCCGCTCCCGGCTTTCGGGAGTTCGATCGGGACGAGGGTCACGCCCAGCGACTTGATCGCGGCGAACGCATCCTGGGCGAACTTTCGGTTTTCGCGCAGGCGTTGGATGCGGTCCGGGTTCCGGGCGTCGTCGGGGATGTCGCCCTCGTAGTCGGCCTTGACGTAGCCGACGCGAAGCTTCCGCACGTCCCGGCCGGCGTCCCAGTCGAACGGAGCGGGGACGACGTGGCCGTCCTTGCCGTCCGGTCCGCAGATCGCCTTGAGCACCAGGGCGCAGTCCTCGGCCGAGCGGCAGATGGTGCCGATCTTGTCCATGGTCCAGCTCAGGGCCATCGCCCCGAAGCGGCTCACCCGGCCGAAGGTCGGCCGCAGTCCGGTGTTGCCGCAGCGGGACGAGGGGGACATGATCGAGCCGCGCGTCTCGGTCCCGATGGCGAACCCGACCAGCCCCGCGGCCGTCGAGGCGGCCGGGCCGGCCGATGATCCGCTCGACCCGTTATTGGGGTTCGCTGGGTCCCAGGGGCTCTTGGTCTGGCCGCCGAACCAGCGGTCGCCCTGGGCCAGCGCCCCGAGGGTCAGCTTGGCCAAAAGCACGGCCCCGGCTTCGGTGAGCTTCGTGAAGACGGTCGAATCGACGTCGATCACCTGGTCCTTGTAGGGCGAGGCGCCGAAGGTGGTCTTGTAGCCCTTGACCGCCAGGAGGTCCTTCGCCCCCCAGGGGATGCCGTGGAGCGGGCCGCGGTAATGCCCGGCGGCGATCTCCTCGTCGGCCTTAGCAGCCTGCCTGAGGGCCAACTCCTCGGTCAGGGTCACGACGCAGTGGAGGACCGGATCATACTTCTTCAGCCGCTCGAGATAGAGCTTGGCGAGGTCGGTCGACTTGATCTCGCGCTTTTCGATCAGGCGGGCGAGATGGGTGACCGGCAGGAAGGCCAGGTCCTCGTCGGTTTTGGGTTTGGCGACGTTCGGCTTCGACCACTTGAACGTCTTGCGGTCGACGGGCGGCTTCGACCCCGGCAGGACCGGGTTGAAGACGATCGCCGGCGGCGTGTCGTTGCCCAGTTTGAGGTCCCGGAGGGCCCTGAAATTGTCGGGCAGGCCGCCCTTGCGGTTCAACTGGTCGGCGATCCTCTTTTCCGCGTCGGGTGGGAGGTTCAGGCCGGCGATCCGGGCCGCTTCGTCGACCATGCCCAGCGTGATCTGGGGGACTTCCTGGGCGACGGCCAGCATCGCCCCGGGCATGAGCGTCGCGCCCAGCCCGATGGAGGAGAAATAGGCGATGAACCGGCGGCGGTTCAAAGCGAGCGGGTCGTGTTCGGGGTTGCGTCTTTGTTCGTCCATGTCGTCTCCTGTGGCCGGATCAGTGTCGTTTGCCGGCCTTCTGCTCGTACATTCGCTTGTCGGCCAGGATGAGCAGGTCTTCGATCGTCGTCGGCTTGTCGGGATCGAAGCAGGAGATCCCGATGCTGATCGAGATCTTGAACGGCGTCAGCCCCGACTCGTTGAAGGCGGCGATGTTCCGGGCCAGGCGGGCCGTCGCCGCCTCGGCTCCGGCCGAGGTGGAATCGATGGGAAAGATGGCGAACTCGTCGCCGCCCATCCGCCCCTTGATGTCCGAGTCCCGGAACGTGGACAGCAGGATCTGGGCTAGCTGGCGGAGGGCTTCGTCGCCGACGTAATGGCCGAAGGTGTCGTTGATGACTTTGAGGTCGTCCATGTCTACGAAGAGCAGGAACATCTGGATCTTCTTCCGGATGGCCACGTTGAGGTATTCCTTGGTGATCGTGAAGAACCCGCGCCGGGTGTAGAGCCCGGTTAGGTCGTCCGTGACCGAGAAGCCCTCGAGCTTCCGGATCATCGCCTGGCGCTCGGCGTTGGAGTCCCGGAGCTTGTCGAGAACTTTTTTCACCTTGTTCTCGGCCTTCTTTTCGCGGGCAATGTCCACGAGGATGCCGTCGTAATAGGCGATCTTGCGGTCCGGCCCCTTGACCGCCCGGCAGTAATCGCGGACCCAGATCGCCCCGCCCTGTTTTCTCCGAAGCTGGTATTCGCTGATGTCCACGGGCGATTTCTCCATCTTCTTGATGAAGGCCAGGCGTTCCGACTTCCGGTAGTACATCCGCTGGATATTGAGGCGCTTCAACTCGACTTCCGTATAGCCGAGCATGACCGTCAAGGCGGGATTCGTCTCGACGACGCGGCCCTCGGGCGTGGATCGATAGACGCCGACGGGCAGCTGTTTGAGGAGCGTATGATAGCGGAACTCGCTTTCCTTGAATTTTTTTTGGAACAGGAGGGGCCGCCCGGATTTCTTCAATAAAATCTTTTTGTTCTCCATGCCGTCCTCGAGCTAGGAAATCCCCCGCGCATGATTTATCACAGATTGCACCGGCCGTCAATTTGGAGGGGAAGACCCCTTCCAAAGCGGCCCCAGTACCGGCCGGGGCGAACCCCGGCCCCCCTGCCGTTCCTCTCGCCCCCGCCGGGCCGCGTTCTTGCTCCGGCGGGGACTATATAGTAAGATTTTCGACTGCTATCGGCCGGAGCGGTATCGCCCCCCGGCGAGCGGCAGGAGAGACCAA
>Ga0209226_10000051_pt1 | contig 81957 bp, 71 predicted proteins | sample BarGraNGADG00212_2_FD_184497 | JGI IMG/M metagenome (GOLD analysis project Ga0209226, IMG submission 184497) | Arctic peat soil microbial communities from Barrow, Alaska, USA - Barrow Graham LP Ref core NGADG0011-212 (SPAdes) (version 2) | ecosystem: Environmental > Terrestrial > Soil >...
CGAGCCGTCGGGCGAAGGCGTCGCGCGCTTCGCGCCGAAAGTGCTGGTAGATGAGCAGCGAGCAGCCTGTGTCCCAGAGCGCTTGCACCTCGTTCCAGGTGACGTACTTGGAGGAGCCCTTCCGGCCCACGGGCCTCGAAGGCACCTCGATCCCATTGTCCGGATCGAGGAACACAAGATCGACGCCAGAGGCGATGCGAAGCAGATCATTGCGCCAGGCGTCACGTTCCCGGCACACGTCGGGAACCGGCGCCGAGTGGTAGGACGCCCTGGGCAGTAGCTCCGACCGTTCGATGAGTGACACGGAAGACCGCGGTGCCCCGCGAAGCAGATCAGCCAGCCCAGCGAAGAGACCGGGATCGTACTTCGCCCAGCTGTCGGGAGCCTTGAGGTAGGAGCGCAATCCCCCGTCTCGGCCACCGTCGTCGGGCGTGAGCATCCAGGCGACCAGAAGGCTGCCGGCACCGTTCGACTGTAGGGCACGCAAGAGACCGTACTTTCGATAGTCGTTGATGTCACCGAAATACTGGTTCTTCATCCTGCGGCGGTCCTTGTCTGGCTAACGTCAGCCTTCAGGCTGAGGCGGACGCGGGCCGCCGATAGCCTGGAAGGCCTTGTTGGGCAATTCAATCATCTCAACCACACTGCGAATGGTTCCACTAGTCTTCCGACCGCCACGACTTGGCGAAAGCGGCTCTTCATCCGATCAGGATGGGCGGAAGTGTTCCCGCGCGCCATACAAACGGTTGATGCGCCTTGCCGAATCTTGACTGGCAGTTCCCGATTGAAGAAATCCGCATACTGCCATAGATCAACAACAGCCGACGCACGGAGGCTGAGTTGGTCGAATACAAGTGCGCAGGTGCCTTTGGTCATCTGTCCTGTCACGGGACTGATGCCAACAGGAAGTGTGTGCCATTTCGACCGGTCGGCCGAGTATTCGGTGGCCGCGGCAGAAGTCTTGGTCGGAACGGCACCACCGGGCGAGGATGGGGCAAGAAATGCACAGAGCCGTTCGCCTGAGCCGGAGCAAACGGACGTGCCGATCGTCTGGATCATGTCCGGTTTGGCCTTGTGCGAGCGGAGGACCCAAAACGTCCGGCCGACTTCGCGAATGTCTGCGATCTTCCGCGCGAAGATGGCACCAGATTCCTCGCCGGCGTGGGGTCCCATCACACTCAGAACACTGTAATCCTGTGTTTCCATCATCTGTTGCCCAACATTGTATTAGCCGTCACGCATAGCGCGACGCCAAGACGGTGATTTCTGCTTTCCCGTCAATCTTTCCCTTGACGGGCAATGGTTTACGCAAGTGTATTGACGCATAGCAAATCTGAAAGGAGTTGTCATATGCGTCAGCTAGGCCGACGTGGCGTTGCGCTGCTGACCGCCATATTCAAAATCCTTCTGTTACGTATCACACGACGGGCGAAATGTGCAAGAACATCTTACGGCACAGGGTGATGTGGATTGCGGTCTCAAGGGTCTACGTGTTCCCCTCCGCAAGTCCGGACGAGGGTCAGTGCGCACCGATGTTCAATGCCGAGCGGTAAAGAAAAAGTGATTTCCGAAACAAACGGGGGCGGGGGGGGGTAACGGCCACATGGTTTACGGTTGTGGCATTTTTTCGTTCAATTTACAAACCGGATTGACTCACTCCCCTCTGTCTTTACGACCGTGAGATAATACGTCCGTACCGGAAATATACGAGGCCCACGGACATGGAGACGGATAAACGTTGCCCCTTCTGCGCCAGCCCCGACGTCCGCCTACGTGAGGGTATGCTGAGGGTCAGGGTTGTGCCCGTGGCCGGCGGGGGGCCTGGTGAGGACAGAGCTTTCCTAGTCTTCCGGTGCCTGGGTTGCGGGCGCGGCTTCGATGAGATAGAGGCTGAAGAGTCTTACTCGCCGGGCTAATGGGGTCCGGGATGGACCTTACCGCCTACAAGACGGAAGAAGCCATCGCCGCGGACATCCAGGAACGGTTTAAGGGCTGACGCGTGGGGCCTTGGATCGGCGCGGCCCGTTCACAGCTTGCGAGCGAGGAGTCGCACGATGCGGCCTCTGGAATGAAACCATTCGGCCATTTCGGTCGTGTCCTCATAGAATACGATCTGCAAGTCCGACCAGGCGCTGGGCAGGGCGTTCATTTTGTCCGATTCCGATTCCTCCCATCCGGGTTGGGGCGCGGTGAGAGACCGCAAGGGGCGGATGATCGGCACCAAGCCGCCGGGCTTCAACGCTGTCCTGATCCGGGCTATGAACCTGGGATCGACTGTCAGCTCGGTCGGCACGTAAATGAAGCAGATGAGGTCCCAGCACGCCGCGCCGTAGTCGAAATCCTCAAGACGCGCCTTAAGGGTGGTGATGGCCACTCCGGCTTTGGCGGCGTTTTCGTTGGCCGCTTTCAAGCCTTCCTCGGCGATATCGAAGCCCGTGACTTCCCAGCCCTTAGTGGCGAGGTAAACGGCATTGCGGCCCTGTCCCGTGGCCACGTCCAAGGCCTTTCCGGGTTTCACGTCTTTGATGGCGGATACCAGAAACGCACTGGGATCTGTATTGAAAGCAGTCTGGTTCCGGTCGCGATAGAGCGCGTCGAAGCCGCTCTGACCGCCCTGGGCGACGGCCAGGGACGAGAGCAGCAAGGCAACCAGAACATATCGTATTCGTGTCTTGGACAATGGTGACTCCTTTGACGAAATTGAGGCCGACGAAGGCGCGGCGGAAAGGAACGCGATAGGTTTAATTTTCATAATCCCCCTATGGATGATTGGATGATATTCTGGCGGATGGACCATGTCAACGGGGGCCAGGAAGGTCCCATGACATCCGCCGGGCCGATCCGGGTTTTCCGAAGCCGTTTCCTTTACCGTCCGGGACGGGGGTTTCCTTCACCGAGGTCCGTTCGATCGCGAAAGTCCCGGATTGATTTGGGGCGATGTTCGGGATATAAATGAGCTTCACGTTATGTCGGAGCAAAGGAGACCTCATGCGTGCCAAGATTTCCCTGATTATCCTGGCTTGCCTTTTGGTTCTGACAGTTCCATCCGTCCTCCGGGCGCAGGTCCCCACCCCGCCCAAGACGCCGGACGTCGCCGGCATCTGGGCTCTGACCCTGCAGACTCCCCAGGGCGATACGACCATGGACACCACCTTCACTCAGGACAAAGAGGTGATCAAGGTCTCGATGATTTCCCCCACGGGCGTGGAGATGAAAGGCGAAGGGACGATCAAGGGTCAGGAGCTTCAATGGACGATGGCAATCAGCGCCTCGCTCTCCCTCGGGTTCAAAGGGAAGCTCGACGGCGACACGATGACAGGCGAGGTCCGGATAAGCGACTCCCGCACCGCGACCTTCTCCGCCAAGAAGAAGAAATAAGCCCTATCGGATCAGGATCAGGTCCTTCTGCGGCCTGGACAGTCACGCCGGGCCTGGGCGCTCTCTAGTCAACGGGTAGACCGGCACCCACGTAAGACCGGACGATGGCCGGGGTTTAGTTCCCCTCCGGGCAACAAAAACGATTTTCGGAAAGGAACCTTCCCCTTACTATCGGCGACTCGCGGTTTTCACGTCCTGGAAAGACCATCAATTGACAATGAGGAGTGACGAACTTTCCACATCGATGAACTGAGCCGGGCGAGGGGGCTGTCGCTATCCTGAGCAGGTAGACCGCTCCCCGTGTGGCACCGTGCCGCACGTCGAGCGAGGCGAGGACGGGAATCATGTGACCGCTCCCCCTCCCGGTGCGGTTGCCGTGGCGCGCGTTCATGGTCTTCACGGAGGGAAGCTAGGCCGCTACCTTGTGGGCCGGGCAGACGTCTCCCCGTATGCCAGCCTTGTGCCAATTTGTGCCAAAAACGACTTAAAAACGCTGAAACTATGCTATTGGGACTTAAAGACAAGAACGGGAATAACGGAATCGAAGTTCGAGGAAAAGCCAGGAAAGCACGGGAAATAAGATGTGCCGAAGGAGGGAATCGAACCCACACGGACCTTTCGGTCCACTGGATTTTGAGTCCGGAATACAAAAAGCAGTCGACTATCCTTAATTCCTAAATGAAGAATGACTTACGGGCTTAATTTCAACGGCGACGTCCGACGGCGTGTCGACTTTTTGTCGTGTTGGATCGAGAATCTCTGCTAGACGTTCGACCGCTCGTTGCATATTCTCCGGCGTCGGATGAGCGTAGCGCATAGTCATTTGAATCGAAGCATGGCCGAGGATCTTCGATACGGTGACAAGATCGACGCCCGCCTCGATCATTTTACTGGCCGCGGTGTGCCTGAGGTCGTGCAACCGAAGACCCGTGAGCCCGGCCTTCTCTCTAGCGACTGAAAAGCCCGCGGAGATATCTTTAATATGAGTCTTTGTCTCGGGATTGAAGAATACGAATTCCGAGACTCTTGGCAAATCCTTCAATGCCTCAATGACCGCAGAGTTCATCGGCACCTTCCGGGACTTCCCGCTTTTTGAATCCTCAACAAAAATATACCTTCGGAAAAGGTCGATGTTGTTCCATTTCAAGCTAAGGATTTCGTTTCGCCTCATGCCAGTGTTGAGGGCCACGGTCAAGACCAGCCGAATGAACGGGGACGCGTTCTCGATGAGTCGCCGGGCTTCGGCGGCGCTCAGGATCATTTCCCGGACGTTGTTCTCCTTGAACTTTTTTACCCTCCGGATGGGATTCGTCTCAAGCTTTCCCCATTCGACGGCTTTATTAAAGAGCGTTTTCAGACAGGCGAGTTCTCGATTCACCGTAGCCGGAGAGACAAGGACGTCCCCATCTCGCTTCAGATGATCCTTCCGCCGCGCCGCCTTGTATTTTTCGACCTTCTCAGGGCCGATGCTTTGCAGGATTTTCCCGCGGAAAAATTTCTTTAGAGAAATTAACGAGAATTCGTCTCGCGCCCAAGACCGCTTATTCTGTTTGCAATAGGTTTCAAGAAATTCATCGGCGAACACCTCGAAGGAAATGGGCTCGATCGCGGGCTTCCTGAATCCGAGCTTCTCATCAAGCCTGTCTATTCGCATCTTGGCCAACGTGTTTCGAGCCTGCTCCTTCGTAAAGCCGCCGAACTCCCGGATTCGCTTCCCACGATATGTGAAATCGACATACCATTTCCCATCGCGGGATTTGAGATTCCGGTCGTTCCTCGGCTTAACCATTAGGCTCCCTTCTTGGGCTGGCCCTCGACGAACCGTTGAAGATCGTCGGCCTTGATTCTGACCAAATGGCCCACCTTGAAGGACACAAGCCGACGGGAGCGGATGTAGCCGTAGGCTGTGGTTCTCGAGACCCGGAGGATTTTCATGACATCTGCGACGGTCAAATAATCGTTCATGGCGTTAATTCCTCAAATATTGTATCCTCATATATCTAATAGTATCTAATAATATCTTCTAAGTCAACATAATTTTGCTTGAATCTATGGATATTGATATGATGCCCGCATGGTCGAGAATGACCTGTTGACCAAGGCCGAGACCCTGAAATACCTTCGGATCTCGAACCGAACCCTTTATCTCCTAATGAAGCGCCACGAATTCCCCTATATCAAGCTCGGGAAGCGGGTCCTCTTCCGCCGTACCGAAATCGACGCCTTTCTGGAATCGAAGACGATAAGGAAGGGCGCCGCCAAGGAATAGTAGCGGGATATATACACACTGAAAAATGACAATAGCCGCGTAAAGGATAAACGCTTATGTTCGAACAAGCCTTCAAAAACATTGACGACGTCCTCCGAAAAGAAGCCGGATGTACCACCGAATTGGACTATACGGAGCAGTCGTCTTGGCTGTTGTTCCTGAAATACCTCGATGGATTAGAGCAGGACCGCGCCGATGAGGTTGCGATGGAGAGGAAGAAGTACAACTACATCCTCGATAAACCCTACCGTTGGGAAAGCTGGGCCGCGCCCAAGGGCAAAGACGGAAAGCTCGACCATAACGCCGCCCTGACCGGAGACGACCTCCGTGACTTCGTCAACGGCAAGCTATTTCCCTACCTGCAAGGCTTCAAACAGAAGGCCAGCACCTCGAACACCATCGAATACAAGATCGGAGAGATCTTTGGGGAGATTAAGAACAAGATCTCAAGCGGATACAACCTTCGCGAGATCATCGACCACATCGATGAACTGCTTTTCCGCTCCCAGACCGAGAAACACGAGCTTTCGCACCTGTACGAGGCCAAGATCAAGAATATGGGCAACGCGGGCAGAAACGGCGGCGAGTATTACACCCCGCGCCCGCTCATCCGCGCCATCGTTCAAGTGGTCCAGCCCCATATTGGCGAGCGCATATACGACGGCGCAGTCGGTTCAGCAGGCTTCTTATGTGAAGCGTACGAGTACCTCAAAAGGAACAATCCCAAGCGAACCACCACGCAGGACCGTATTCTTCAGGAGCGCACCTTCTACGGAAAGGAAAAGAAGTCCCTAGCCTATGTCATCGCGATCATGAACATGATTCTGCATGGCATCGAAGCGCCGAATATTTTGCATGCCAACACGCTCAGCGAGAACCTCGCCGACGTTCAGGAAAAAGACCGCTATGACGTGGTGCTGGCCAATCCGCCTTTCGGCGGCAAGGAACGCAACGAGGTCCAGCAGAATTTCCCCATCCGCACCGGTGAGACCGCCTACTTGTTCCTCCAGCACTTCATCAAAATGCTCAAGGCCGGTGGGCATGGCGGCGTGGTCATCAAGAACACCTTCCTTTCGAACACAGACAACGCCTCGGTAAGCCTTAGGAAGCTTCTTTTAGAAAGCTGCAATCTACACACCGTGCTTGACTGCCCCGGTGGCACGTTCCCGGGCGCGGGCGTGAAGACCGTCGTACTCTTCTTCGAGAAAGGCGCACCCACCCGTAAGGTGTGGTTCTACCAGCTCGACCCCGGCCGCAATCTGGGCAAGACCAACCCGCTCAACGACGCCGACCTCGCCGAGTTCATCGAGCTTCAGAAGACCAAAGCCGACTCGCCAAAAAGCTGGAGCGTGGACGTGGCGGCCATCGACCCGAAGACCTTTGACCTCTCCGTGAAGAACCCCAACGGCGGCGAGGAAATCGCGCACCGCAGCCCGCAGGAAATCATGGATGAAATCGCCGCGCTGGACGCTGAGAGCGCAGAAGTGCTGGGCAACATCAAGGCGCTGCTATGAAGAAGGGGTGGCAACTAAAGAGGCTCGGTGATCTCGGCATCAATTATTTCAAAGGGGTTTCACCTAAGGAAAAGAGGTCAAACGGTGACTTGGTTTTGATTCCGTCTGGAGCAGTTTTCCCGAGCGGCATTAAATTCGAACGCACAAAGAGGTTTGCTTCCTCGGACGTGAATGTCGGTAACAAGATTCTTATCGACGGAGACATCCTGTTCAACTGTGGTGGGGTTGGCACTCTTGGGCGGTCGGCAATCTTCCTCTACGGTTCGACGACAGATAAGGCGGTTTCGGATTCCTTTGTTCTCGTGATTAGAAGCAAGAACACGGATGCCTTGAACCGCTTCATATTCTATTTTCTCCAGAGCGAACAGGCCAACGAGAAGATCATCGCCAATACCAGAGGAACGACGGGAATTACGTCCATTAGAACTGAAGCGATAATGGGCTTTGAGATTCCCATCCCCCCGCTCGCCGAACAGCAGCGGATCGTCGGCCTGCTCGACGAAGCGTTTGAGGGCCTCGCCACCGCCAAAGCCAACGCCGAAAAGAACCTCCAAAACGCCCGCGCCCTCTTCGAGAGCCACCTCCATGTCGATCACGCTGAGAAAGCCATACTTGGAGATTTGGTGAATATCAAAACAGGGAAGCTAGATGCCAATGCCGCAGTTGAAGGCGGGAAGTTTCCTTTCTTCACTTGTTCAAGAGACATTTTCGCAATCGACACATTCGCCTTCGATTGCGAGGCGATCCTCTTGGCGGGGAACAACGCCGTCGGTGATTTCAACGTGAAGCACTACAACGGAAAGTTTAATGCTTACCAGCGCACTTACGTCATCACGGTGAACGAAAAGAAGCGTGTGCTTTACCGCTTCCTCTATTTTCAAATGCTCAAGAGCTTGAAGAAATTCAAAGCCCAGTCAGTTGGCGCTGGGACGAAGTTCCTGAAATTGGGGATGATTAAGGAATTGGAAATCGAGTTACCGAGCCTCGACGAACAACAACGCATTGTTTCAACGATGGACTCGGTGCGCGAAGAAACCCAACGCCTCGCCCGCCTCTACGAGCGGAAGCTCGCCGCGCTGGAGGCGTTGAAGAAGTCGCTTTTGTATCAAGCCTTTAATGGAGGACTTGTATGACCACCCAAACGCCCTTCGCTCTTCATATATTTGTTGCCGATGGCGATCCTGATGGCTTGCGGCTTGTAGAGCGTTCCAACTGGATCGGCAAAGCCCTCATGTTTCCTCGTGCGCTTTACCCGCAAATCCGTAACCGAAATGAATTCCAGCAAATCGGTGTTTATCTTCTACTTGGTCCCCGCATAGATGGCGATGGGGAAATGCTCTATATTGGCGAAGGTGATCCGGTGCGGCCACGGCTCGACGATCATTATGCCAAAAAGGACTTCTGGACGAGGGCCGTTTTCTTCGTCGCAGGTCCGGAGCATTTAAACAAAGCCCATGTTCAATATCTTGAAGCCCAGCTCGTCAGTCGCGCAGGCGCAGCCAAGCGGATGCTTCTAGAAAACGGCAATAGACCTGCAGAGCCAACCCTTTCTGAAGCCGACCGCGCCTTTATGGAGGTATTTCTCAATAATATTCTCGGCATGTTGCCCGTGCTAAGTATCCACGCTTTCGAGCATAGCCCTCTCATGGCAATAAAAAGTAAAATCCCGGGGCTCGTCTGTCACGGGCGTGGCGTCAAGGCCACCGGCTATGACACTCCACAGGGATTCGTTGTCCAGTCCGGTTCATATGCGGCTGATAATACGGTGCCATCACTCCAAAAGCACTTTCCTTCCGTCTGCGAACTCCGCGCCGATTTGCAGAAAAGCGGTGTCTTACTTCCGGAAGGCAACAAGCTCCGATTCACCCAAGACTATACTTTCAACTCGCCATCAATGGCTTCATCGATCGTCCTTGGCCGCTCTTCCAACGGACGCACCGCTTGGAAGGACCCAAACGGAAAAACATTGAAACAAATTCAACAGGCGCAGGCAGAAACCTGATTTATTAGGACTACTCCCAGAATCCCAACGGACAAACAATGAACGAAGCAGAGACCAGAGCCGAGCATATCGACCCTACGCTAAAGGAGGCGGGCTGGGGTGTCGTAGACGGAAGCAGGATCCTACGCGAGTATCACATCACGCCGGGCCGCATCGAGGGCTTTGGACGGCGCGGTAAGCCCCTTATCGCCGACTACATACTGGTCTATCGTAATCACAAGCTCGCCGTTGACGAGGCGAAATCGTGGGACGATCCGCTGACCGAAGGCGTGGGTCAGGCCAAAGACTACGCGGCGAAGATGGCCATCCGCTTTGCGTATGCCACCAACGGTCGGGGCATCTACGGCATCGACATGGGGACCGGAAAAGAAGGCGAGGTTCCGCGATACCCCACTCCGGACGAGCTCTGGAACATTACCTTCGCCAAGGCGAATGCGTGGCGTGATCGCTTCAGCGCCGTCCCATTCGAGGACAAGGGCGGCTCGCACCCGGGTCGATTCTATCAGGATATCGCGGTCGAACGGGCGATGGAAGCCATTTCGGAAAACCGACATCGCATTCTTCTCACCCTTGCCACCGGAACGGGCAAAACATTCATCGCGTTTCAGATAGCATGGAAGCTGTTCCACAGCCGTTGGAACCTAAGCCACGAGCCCTCGCGCCGTCCGCGCATCCTCTTCCTTGCTGACCGCAATATCCTCGCTAATCAGGCTTACAACGCCTTCTCCGCTTTCCCTGAAGACGCGATGGTGAGGATCAAACCGGAGGACATCCGGAAGAGGGGCAAGGTGCCGAAGAACGGCAGTCTGTTCTTCACGATTTTCCAGACCTTCATGAGCGGCCCTCCGAAGGACGGCAAACCGTCGCCCTATTTCGGCGAATACCCGCCGGACTTCTTCGATTTCATCGTTATTGATGAGTGTCACCGTGGCGGCGCGAACGACGAAAGTAACTGGCGTGACATCCTCAATTATTTCGCCCCCGCCGTTCAACTGGGCCTTACCGCCACGCCCAAGCGCGACGACAATGTGGATACCTACGCCTATTTCGGCGACCCAGTCTATATCTACTCGCTCAAGGAAGGCATCAACGACGGCTTCCTCACGCCGTTCAAAGTGAAGCAAATTTCCACCACACTCGACGATTATGTCTATGTGCCCGACGATACGCTGATCGAAGGCGAGATCGAAACCGGGAAGCTTTACACGGAAACGGATTTCAACAAGATCATCGAGATCAAGGAACGGGAAGCCCACCGCGTGAAAGTGTTCATGGACGAGATCAACCAAAACGAGAAAACGCTGGTGTTCTGCGCCACGCAGGATCACGCGCTGGCCATACGCGACCTCATCAACCAGATGAAGAAAAGTACGGACCCGAACTACTGCCAGCGGGTTACCGCCAACGACGGCGAACTGGGCGAGCAGTACCTGCGCGAATTTCAGGACAATGAGAAGACGATCCCGACGATCTTGACCACATCGCAAAAACTCTCGACCGGCGTAGACGCCCGCAATATCCGTAATATCGTTTTGATGCGGCCGATCAATTCAATGATCGAATTCAAACAGATTATCGGACGTGGCACACGGCTATACGACGGCAAGGACTACTTCACGATCTACGACTTTGTGAAGGCACATCACCACTTTAACGATCCGGAATGGGACGGCGAACCGCTTGAACCGGAGCCAAAGGCGACGAGACACGAAAACCATCCACCAAGTCCGCCTACTGAAGTCCAAATGCCACCGGCAGAGTACGAAAGGCGCACGAAAATCAAGATTAAACTCGCTGACGGCAAGGCGCGTACCATCCAGCATATGATGTGCACGACTTTCTGGCATCCTGACGGCACGCCTATGTCAGCACAACAGTTCATGGAGATGCTATTTGGGAAGCTGCCCGAATTCTTTAAGGACGAGGCCGAGCTGCGCGCCCTCTGGAGCTTGCCGGAGACGCGGAAGAAGCTCTTACAGGGTCTCGCTGATAAGGGTTTCGGAAGTTCGCAACTGGCCGAAATGCAGAAGATCATTGACGCGGAGAAGAGCGACTTGTTCGACGTCCTTGCCCACGTGGCCTACGCCTTACCTACAGTCACCCGCGAAGAACGCGCCGCGAAGGCCAAGATCGATATCAGCGCGCAATTCAATAGCAGGCAACGTATCTTCCTCGACTTCGTGTTGTCACAATACGTCAACGTCGGAGTGGGCGAACTTGATCAGGACAAACTCACTCCCCTATTACGGCTGAAATATCACGATTCCATTGCTGACGCGGTGGCTGATCTCGGTCGACCAGAAGACATCGGGAGAATCTTCGCTGGATTTCAGAAATTTCTTTATCAACAAACGGCTGCGGCATGACTGATGTCAACAAGAGCAGGGCTAATAAGGCGCTCCGATGTATCGTAGTGCGCGCCGTGCTCTCATCCGCCAGAACCCGAAAAAACGCATCAGGAGGCTCCCTACGGGCCGATCTTGAAGGGGCCCGGAGCCTTCTTACCCGGTCGCAAACCTTCCCATTCTTCACGGGCTTTAAGGAGATCCTCGATATTTGCGATCCGATTAACTCATCGGAGAAACCTTGAAAAAGAATCTCGTATTTGCCATCATCACCTTTAACGAGGCCGATTACGGGTCCTTACTAGCTCCATGTCAAATTCAGGACTCATGAACTTACGGAACCCCCCTCGACCAAGTCTAGACGCCGCTCTTGAAATCTTATTTGAAATTGACTTCAAGCTCGCTATGCCTCGAGATATAATGAAAGAATAGAAGAATATTAGGAGGCTAAAATGAGATTTGACGAGCAAATAGGGAATCAAGCGCTCTCACTTGAAAATATCCTCCATTGGTATCTAGTTTCGATATTTAGCGGAATGATTATTATTATTAATTTTATTTATTTGTTTATTCACAATGCGAATATCAATTACGTTGAATTCTTAAGGAAAGTATTAAGCATATCAGCGCCCGAAATAATATTTATATTGATTTTCGCACACTTCTTGATAAGTACAATCGTGACTTGCTTAGGAGCCATAATTCCAAAAAGAAAACAAAAATCATTTATTTCATATAGAGATTATTTAATAATCTTAGAAGGTCTCCAAAAAGAACACAGAAAATATATAAGAAGAGAATTTGACCAAACCAAGGATAGAATCAGATTCTTAATAAGTTTTGGAGCATCTTTTATTGCAAATTTCATCTTGTTCTTTATTGCATATTGGATTAATCGGAATATCACATTTTTAATTGTCGGATCTGCTTTTCTTCTTCTCTTTATAATATTTTTTTCCCTTTCACAAAGCGAAGGAAGAAATTATGATCGGTTACTTATAAACATTAAAGACGTTACGCGAGAGGAGCCATACATATCTCAATTTGATGAATAGAAAATTTTACCCAATGGATGATTGATACAAACTATAAATAGTTAGCGTTTGAACTGCAAGAAAACCGGAGAATTCTCTTAGCCCAGATTAAGAATAAGCAAGCTTTCTGGGCGGCGAGGGGAAGCAATATTAAGTCAAAGCTTTAAATATCGCTTAAGGCTGACCTCTTCGGGACGATCTGGAAGGGACTCGAAGCCTTGCCCTTCTCCATCTGATAACTGTGCAACTCCTCCCGGGCCTTGAGGATCTCCTCGATATTCCCGATCCGTGTTTCGAGGTCTTGCATCTCCTTAGCCTTCAAGGCGAGGGATAGTATCTCTCGTGCGGTCAGCCGCTGAGTGGTCTCGTCTTTTGAATCTAATAGGGCGATCAACTTCCGCGCGGCCTTCTCGGTGGCTCCCTTGAGGACAGCCAGCGCCTCATTAAATACCGCCTCCCGAGCTTCCTCGAGGCGTTTCCGGAAGGCTTTTTGCTTCAGCCATTCATAAAGCGTGGATTTTGAAATTCCGGCGCGACGGGACGCTTCTTCCATCGTCCCGGAGGCGAGGATCTCAGAAAGAGCCTTTAGCTGGTTGCCCGTGAGCTCAGGCGTGGGCTTCTTGTTTCCGTCCGGTTCTATCCGATTTCGTCGGGGGCATTCGCTGGAATCAACCGCGTCGTCATTGTCGTCCATCTTGCCCCCCTTCCGCCTTCCTTCGATCTAAAAACCGCCGGACACGCTGATGCATATCGAGCCCGCTTCCATCGTCAAGATCAAGCAGGTCAAAAAGCTTGGGAATCGGCGGGATCCCTACGATATCAGCAAATGCCTCCATGTCCCTCTGGATCGCAACCCTTTCCTGCTCCCGGTTCAGGGCCTCAGCATCCAACCCCGACATGGACATGATCTTTTCCACCCGATCGAGCCTCGCTTTGATACTCATTCCTTCATCCTACGGGAATCGGTATTAGAGCGCTGGACATGCAGTCCGTGGGTCATATCTGGGAAATCAAAGGTCCTGTCGACTTTCATGACGACATCGAAATCCCGAAGAAATATATCGTCATTATTATCAACAAGATATATTTTGGATATGAAACCCACGAAAAGCGGCGAAAATACTAGGCGGAAGCTGAAGGAGGAGGAGAGGTAGTTTCGCTTCTCCTCCTCCCCAGCGTGTCCTTTGGTATTCTTTTGAGTTCTTTGGACGGGAACTAAAGAATACCGTTCTTGCAAAGAAAGCCAAAGAAGACCAAAGAATACTAAAAATATATTAGGGGGGATCATGTCTTATCCTGCGGCTTGCACCAGAACCATCGCCCTTGATACTTGTCTTCTTTATCCGCTTTGAGCCCAAGCTTAACCCGGGCTTTTTTAACCGACCATTCCGGAATCCCCTCGTTCTCGGCCTCATCTAAAACGTCGCTTGCATATAGTGTCACCCCGCCCGTCATCTTACGCCGCAAAAATTCGACTGCTCGAGCCATGTCCCCGTCCTTTTCGATCGGAGGGCTGATGAGAGTTTCGGGGTCTTCGTCGATATGGTCGCCGTATATGATTTTCGCGGTGGTGATGATTTCGGCGGGATTGTCAGATGCTGGGAATTCGACCTGCTGGATTGAGAACGAGAGGCTTTTGTATCCGCCGGTGATATTCGACTTTTGGGGAACGAGCACTCGGGCGTTTCGGGGATCCTCTTCGCGGCGGATGACGGACCAGCTCATCTTCACAGCAGCTTCGAATTGAACGCTTCCCGAGGTTCGATGGATGGCTTTAACTCCGGGGGTTTTGGCGAAATGCATGACTGTCGGGATGGCAATTCCGAGTTTATAGGCGAGTTCGGAGATCCGGTCCATAGCTAGCCGGACTTGATTCCCTTGATTCGTATTGATCCGTTCGGGAAGAAAGGAAGCGATTGGATCGATGATAATCAATTTGAGGTCTGGAAAATCCTTCGCTCGCCGTTCGATTTCGGGAAGATTCCGGGTAATGTCAAACATCGAAAAATGATCTTTTCGTTGATAGATGCCTTCGACTATCGTTACCTTTGAGAGGTCCGCCCCAGCAGCCATAAGCCGCGGGACCAAGATCATATCCGGAACACCTTCGGACGTGATATAGAAGACCTGCCCGCGGACTGTGGAGATCGACTTATCATATACGGGAAACACCATTCCGCGGGATACCCGGGCAGCCATGTCTACGGCCACGAGGCTTTTCCCTTGACCTGCGTCTCCGGTGATAGCAGTCGCCATGTGCGTCGGCATGACGCCGTGCCAGAGCCAAGGGATTGCCCGGATCCTGATGGATTCCGCGCCCCGTTCGGCCAGCGTCACTCGGAAAGCGGTTTCCGGGGTTTTTGGCTTCGGAGGCTCATATTTAAGTCCGTTGAAAATTACTTCCTCCATCTTGGCCCGTTTGTCATCAAGGGCGGTGAACGGACTGAGAAAATCGGAAATATCCGCCTCCCGCTGGTCAAGCGGGATGTAGAGGATAATGACGTCATTTGTGAATTTCGAGAGTTCCGAAGCGATCCGCTGGACCTTCGTTTCGTTGCCAACATCATAGAGAATGAATACCGATTTCCCTCGGAAGTAAGGATTCAGCTCTGCCGGCCAAGACCCGGCGCCGAACGGGGCCGACGTCGATGGATAGCCCAGCCCGGCGAGGAGGTCGGCGTCCTTTTCGCCTTCGCATATGAACACGCGGGCTTCGTCCTTGATCCTATTCAAACGATATGGGACCACCTTGATTCCACGTGTATTGTATTCCCACGACGCCCCGACGGGCCGACGGCAAGAGAACGATTTCGGGATATATCGGACTTTCTGAAAAATGAGATTCCCGGCTTCATCAACATAATCATAGACGGCCGCTATTTCCCGTGTGGCTTGTCGGGTCGACGTCGGGCAATCTTCAAGACCCTCGAGTTCCTTAATCTTCTGGATGGATTCGGCAATAGACAATCCATCCTTCCGGGAAACGAAATCGATAATGCTCCCGCCTACGTCCGACTCGTGATGATCCTTCCAGAGCCAAGCGCCCGCCTCGCCTTGGAACACTGCAAACGAAGGTTTTTCGTCCGGCGGATGAAAAGGACAGTGCGCCTTTCCATTTGAGACCTGTATTCCATATCGGCGGCATAGGAATTCGGGAAGATTGATCCGTTTGAGAGGAGATAAATCCATTTTGCTATCCGAAGATTTTTTTTCGAAGCAGAGAAAGCACAAGCCGGGCATCCGCCGCAGAATCACAATGATTTAGGCACTCCCGTCGGCGACCATAGCTAATGAAGATCCGGGCACCGATCCGCCAAGCGTTAGTTATTTTCGCCGCCTCGAAGTCAGTGCCGTTCCATAGAAAAATCGATTCCGCCGGGGAACGCTTCATAGGATCCCCTCTCTCTTTTTTATGGAAGCGGTCGTGCCCTGAACCTGATGCATCAAGTCAGAATCTAAGGTCACCTTATCGACGCGAACGAGGCGCCCGATCCGAGCGACCGGAAGTTTTCCGGAGGCGGCCATGTCGTAACAGCCTTTGACGGAAATACCGAGGTAGCTCGCCGCCTCGCGAATCGTTATCCAGCGCCTTCCTGCGAAATTGTCCAAGTTCCTACTCCTACGACCTAACGGTGTCTGTCGAGTTGTAAGCCCAACACGCGGCCGATCTTGCGCCATTGGATCTTATTACCTTTTAGGACGCCGCATTCGAGCCGACTGAGAGTTGAGGGATGGATGCCCGTTTTGATACTGAGTTGCGCCTGAGAGAGCCCCTGTTGGGTCCGAACCCTTTTCATTCGATTCATCATCACCTCCATGCCGTATTGAAGTTCGTATCATCATCACCTAACATATTAAGGGAATGTGAATAGCCCTATTGGATGAGGCCCGACTTTGATGACTTTCGTTTCCTTTGGGGAATTGGTTAGCGCTTTTCGTAATGCGGCTTTATCCAAATCTCATCGATTAGCCCTGACGAATATATTCCCAGAAATATCCGGTTATGACTCATTCGTTTATCGTGCGCGAGGGAAACCTTGCCATTCGCGCGAGGAATGGGAACGGTACAGACTGGATTTAGATAAAGTGACTAAGATCCTTGAGAATATCTACAAGCAGATCAAGTCCGGAAAGCGTTCGACGACCCCTGCGATTTTTCCTATCCGGGGGATGAGTCCGATAAATCGTTTTTTCGATTGGATGATTCCCGAACTTGAAAAAGACCTCGACGTACTTTACCCTGACCATCCAGAAATAATTTCAACTATTATGAAGTCATTCCGAGATCTTTATAGCAAACTCGTAAAGATCAGGCAGTACTTCAACAAATCAAATAAGGGGGAAGACAAAATTAAGGATTTCAGTGAGGATATTGATATCGCTATAAAGGAGTTCAATGAATCGCTAGTGCCGGAGTCTAAGGGATGGAGAATTCTACGCATAAATTCCGGGCCGACGATGAAAGACCTCTCCGCACTTATAAAAGAATCTAATGAATGGAAGAATCGGTTGAAAAATAGTTTCTCTAAAAAGGGCCGGCCTGTTAAGCCGTTTAGTATACTAATTTTTTCTGTCGTAAAATGGACTAGCTTTATGGAGCTTGTTACGATTGGCGAATCGATCGAAAAAGGCCGACATCGGAAAATCAGCAAGAACTGGCAACTTGCCTGCGCGACCCTTCTTTGGCTTCATGTGAATATCGGAATTCCTGAGATGGTGGATTTTATTCGGCATCACGAGAGTGAAAAGCCGGAATTGGCGATAAAAAAATTAGTTAGAATACTCCAGAAAGAATATCAAAATTTCCGAAGATCGGGAAAAGGAACGGGAAAATATGAGCCAACAGGCTCATCATACAGCAGATACTTTATTGGAAGATCCTTTTTTTTCGAAAACGAATTGGGGCCGATGGAAAGACGTTTTTGAAATGCTATTCTCTTTAATAATAACCCTGCTCTCGGCCACGCCAAGAAAGGTCTGAGACCCCGTTGATGATCACCCCAACCAGATGGTCGCCGCGTCCAACGTCGGACGCGGCCTCGTCAGATTTGCGGGGGGGGGCGTCTCCCATTTTTATGGCTTTTCGTCTTCGTTCGCCGGATGGGCCGCCGTGTAATTAACGATAAAAACGTTGATCTCGTCGATCGTCGTCTTTTCATATTTGTCCCAGTCGTCGCCGCCCGCTGAGATGGCGTCGATCCCGGATGGAAAGTCGATCCACTCTTTCGTCTTGAGGTCCCATCGTTCGGTCGTGATGAAGTCGTCTCCTTCCTCGATCCGCACCGGGAATAACCGATCCGAATCGAGGACACAGAAAAAGTATTTCATGGTCATACCCACCTCGTCTGGTCGCGAAGTTGGTAGCGCTCCTTGGGATCCCTTTGCGTCCGAGCTGTCTGTGGGAATGGGGATGCCCCTTTCATCCTTTTTATGAGTCTTTTCCATTTGTGCCTTGATGGCCTCGAAGATCTTTTCGGCAGTCACATCCCCGTCAAAAAGAAAGCGGACTTTTTCCTTGGATTCATCCTGTTCTTTCATCGTTTTCTCCTGCATCCTCATCGCCGGGAGCATCGTCCTTCCCACGTCGATGAAGGTACGGCCCTCAATGTCGCGTAGGATAATTCCGACTGCGGATCAAGTCAATAGTTCGGCGGTCACCAAAGGCCGCGCACCGACACGGCCACCGCCAAGGAGAAGGCTCGGCGGGCGAGGCTTCATTCGCTCTTTGTGTCCAGATCGACTTCCATGGGTGGGCTCATCCTTCCTGCCGCCTCCCTTCAAGATCGGCCCGTAGAAGTCATCCTGACGCGAAATTTCAGGCTTTAGACCCCAGCGACGGATGGCTCGCTTCTAAAAACCTTGAGGAATAGTGTTATGCCTTATCCTTCTCACTCTTAAGTGGGATTTTTTCGAGGGCTAATATGGCTCTGTATGTCCTCACATCATTCAGTTTGTTCGCTTTAGTATCTCTCCGATAAATATGCCGGAAAAGACCTTCGAGTTCTTTAATTTCTTCGTCGCCTATGTTGGGCCAAACCTCAAACGCAGAGGCGTGTGTCCATTTCCCTTGCTTTTGTCCTTTATGGCTTATAAGCCTGTGTAGGATAGAGGTTCGGGCTAATCCGACATAGACGACCTCGGCAGGCTTTGCTTTTTCGCTCTTTGGTTTATTTGATTTGTAAAGCACATATATGCCCCGAATTTTGTTTGGCAAATGAGAGACCTCAGAAATATGTATAAATTCCCTTACTCGTCTGATATGGGGGAGAACGCTCTTAGACATAAGTTCACTCCTTCTGAGGACTACAGATGTGATGTTGATTCAATATCCTATTATTCATTATGCCCTATTCATACGACGTAAAGACAGAAATGAATTAGACAATCCGACGCCGAAGGGGTCGGTAGGGGGGTAGCGGGGCCGGACGGCCCGCCCTTTTTTCGCCCTTAAAAGCCCCGCTGGCCGCGATTCTGGCAGGATTAGGGGGAGGAGCCGCGCGGCGTTCTCGTCCACGGCCTCGGAATCGACCGTGGCGTCGGCCGATCAGTATAGGGTGATTATCCCAACCAGATTGTCGCTTCGTCCAACGTCGGACGCGGCCTCGTCAGATTTGCGGGGGGGGCGTCTCCCATTTTTATGGCTTTTCGTCTTCGTTCGCCGGATGGGCCGCCGTGTAATTAGCGATAAAAACGTTGATCTCGTCGATCGTCGTCGATTCGTATTTGTCCCAATCGTCCCCACCCGTAAGGACAGCATCCGTTCCGGATGGAAATCCAATCCATTCCTTCGCCTTGAGGTCCCAGCGTTCGGCCCACAAGTAGTCTTCTTTCTCCTCGACACGAACGGGGAATAATCGTTCCAAATCGAGGACACAGAAAAAGTATTTCATGGTCATACCTACCTCGTCTGGTCGCGAAGTTGGTAGCGCTCCTTGGGATCCCTTTACGTCCGAGCTGTCTGTGGGAATGGGGATGCCCCTTTCATCCTTTTTATGAGTCTTTTCCATTTGTGCCTTGATGGCCTCGAAGATCTTTTCGGCGGTTACATCTCCGTCGAAAAGGAAGCTGACCTTTTCCTTGGATACATCCTGTTCTTTCATCGTCTTTTCCTAAAGCCCATCGTCGGGAACCATATCTTTGCCATATCGATGATGGCGTAACTGAATTACCTGACGAACTCCATATATATATCGGATTTTGGCTATTAGACGCTTACGTTGTCGGCTATCCCATATATCGGATCCTAACCGATAAACTGTGCCTCATATTCTTAACTATCCCTCAAATAGTTTCTTACATAATAAATAAGGGGTAGCCAAAAGGCCCTAATTTCGACTCTTAAGATATTTACTGAACTGCACATTCCCATCTAGGAAGGGATATAGATATATAAGTTTATCGTAATAGTATTTCACGTTCTTTGCGTCATTTTTGTTTGAATAAGATGCAATAACTGCAACATATTTTTCGGCAATATAGTCGAGAGTTCTTATATCATTCTCATATTCTTTATCAAACAACTCCCCCATTGTTTCAATGGTCGTAGAGCCACCGCAATAAAGATTTTTGAATTCCCATAATCCCTCACCTAGTCGACAAATCGTCTTTTTAATTGCCTCGGCCCCATCTTTATCTTTATTAATAAATAAGGTTAACAATCTTTTTAAATAGTAATTTTCTGCATGATCCGGATTATTTATGATCGCTTGATCTAAAAATCCAAACGCTTCGACATATTTTTTCTCAACGATTTCCAATCTTGCCATTTCAAAATATGCTATGTTTTGAACCGGATTAATTTTTATTGATCTAAGATATTCCTTCCTCGATTCAGTTACATTCTTGTTCTTGAAATTCAAATAAGCAAGATAATTGTGATACTTATATTCATTAATATTTTTTGAAATCGCTTTATTTATATATTCAATAGATTCTTGATATCTATCGAGTGCTTCATAGCATCTGGACATTTCAAAAAAGATATCATCATTGCGAAAATCACTAATTGTTAACGAAATTTCATAATTATAGATTGCTTTATCATATTGTTTGTTACTTCTATATGTTTCAGCGAGAGATGTTCTATATGCTAAACTTTTTGAATCTAATGAGCAGGCATTTTCAAGAAGCTGTATTCGTCGATCTAGATTATTTGAATTTAATGCTTGTTCAAAAACAAGGCTAGCTTGTATTACATCATTTTGCCCCTTTTTTCCCAATACTGCAGGTAAATAAGCAAGATCAAAATCTCCTTGGAGCGAATTTAAAAGAACCGGGGTTTGCGCCTTATTGTAATGCGTTATTGAGAAGTTATTGACCTCGGGGCCGAGACAGCTAAAACATTCTTTCATGCTAATAATATTGTCTTGATTAGTATCACATGCCAAATTTAATGAATCTAATAAGTAATAGGTAAATAATCCAGAATGAAATATTTCTGTCTCATATGAAAGCTGATTATCTTGGCAAGCGGCCATTAGAGCTACGCCCTTTTCTTTAGGTAGCTCTAGAGAAATTTTTTTTGCAAAGCTACTTACATTAATTTGTCCCTTGGTCTTAACAAAATTGAAACCTTTTGCCTTAGCGGCTCCGCCGCTATAACAACTATCAAAAATTAATAGGATATTGTTTGACAATAAATTTCTAATCCAAATTGCAAATTCTTTATCTCGAATAGCAGTAGAAATATCATTTGAATCAAAATCATAAGGGACCAAGAACTCATCATATCCGTCCAATTCCTCCTTATTTCTCGAGACGTCTTGAGTGCCGTGGCCACTAAAATAAATAATTAATTTATCATCTATGCCAGTATTCTTATTAAGCCAGCTTTCTATGCTCTTTCTTATACTCTCTCGAGTTGCGTCCTTATTTAAAAGTAGCCGAACGTGCTCTTTTTTAAATCGGCATAGGCTGGTTAAAGCATTGTAAAAACGCTTGGCATCATTATCTGCGAACTGAAGATTATTATCTTTATCCAAGTAATCTGAAATTCCGATTACCAGAGCCCACCTATTTTCGAGGGGCTGGAAATTTATAATTTGTTTTTCGTCTTGTCCTATTGGACCCGGAATAATGCTAATAATAGCTAGCGATAATATTGAGCTCGCCATTAATTCGTGGAACATATTACCCCCCCCCTAAAAAGATATCTTGCTAAGATATTCCTCTCAAGGAATCGACTGGAACTCGCTACATTTATAAAACGAAAATGTTAGATTTTGCAAGCTACTAATATTTTAAGAGCGGCACTACCGATAAATAGGTTCTTTGTAGCCTTTTCTTGATCCTAGAAAATATTACGTTATATAACGTTTCCCCCATAATTCTCCGCAAAAGAACTAGCCGAAGCGCTTGCGGACTGTCCACACCTCCTTATTTTTGACAAAAAGGATTTAATAACTTCGATTCCTAGCGCAAGAGATATGCTAGGCAAGGGACACCAGTAACAAATAAAAGTGTCGACTTTTTGTCGTGTTAAGCACGGAATCGGGTGTATTTTGACGGACAACGGCGGAAAGCCTCTCTGCAATGGACATTACCTTTGATTCCCTTAACTTACTGATTTGATTAGCCCATAAGGGGAAAATGCGTGCCGAAGGAGGGAGTTGAACCCACACGGACCTTTCGGTCCACTGGATTTTGAGTCCAGCGCGTCTGCCAGTTCCGCCACTCCGGCGCCCTCTTGTTATAGACGATTTAGGGCGGAAATTCAAGAAAGAGCGGGAGAATTTGACCTTTCCCCCCGTTTTTGATAAAACTCAAGAGCCGACAGCCATGAACGAAGATACCCGCAGCCTGTTCGCAATCATCGACAAGTTCCCCCATCTCCGGATCGCCGTCTGGGGCGACATCATCCTCGACGAGTATCTCTACGGCACCACGCGCCGGGTCTCGCGCGAAGCGCCGGTGCTCATCCTTTCCTACCAGAAAAAGGAATTCTCCCTGGGGGGAGCCGGCAACGCCCTGCTCAACCTCAAGGCCCTCGGCGTCGAGCCCGTGCCGATTTGCGTCGTCGGCAAAGACGAAGCGGGGCGGGCCGTGGTCCGCATCCTCGGAAAGCGGGGAATCGCGGTCGACGGGCTGATTGCGGTCCAAGGCTACCCGACGCCCTTGAAGACGCGCATCCTGGCCGGCGAGGAGAACACCAAGAAGCAGCAAGTCCTCCGGATCGATACCGAAGGCCGCGTCCCCGAGACGGCCGCCCTCAAGACCCGGCTCGAGCGGGCCCTGCGGCGCGCCGCCAAAGAATGCGACGCGCTCCTCATCTCCGACTACCATTATTGGACCGTCAAGGAAGACCTGTTCGCCGCCGCCCTTCCCCTCTTCAAGGCGGCCGACGTCCCCGTGACGCTGGATTCGCGTTTCCGCCTCCTTTCCTTCCCCGGGGTGACCGTGGCCACGCCCAACGAGCCCGAGGTCGAAGATGCGCTCAAGATCCGGATCGACGACGGCCCGCGCCTCCTCCGCGACGCGGGCCGAACGCTTCTCAGAAAGCTCCGCTCCCCGGCCCTTCTGATCACGAGGGGATCGAAAGGGATGGCTCTCTTCCAAAAGAACACAGCGCCCTGTCTCCTGCCCATCTTCGGCGCGACGGACATCGTCGACGTCACGGGGGCGGGCGACACCGTCATCAGCGTCTTCACCGCCGCCCTGGCCTGCGGCGCGGCGCCCGAGCAGGCCGCCCGCCTGGCCAATTACGCGGGCGGGATCGTGGTCATGAAAAAAGGCACGGCCACGGTCAGCCCGCTCGAACTCAAGCAAGCCATCATTGCCGGACATTGAAGAAACTCAAGACCCTCCCTCAACTCCGCACGATCGTGAGCCGGGAACGGAAAAAGGGCCGGACGATCGTCCTGGCCAACGGCGGGTTCGACCTCGTCCACGCCGGCCATATGCGGTACTTGAGGGGGGCGAAAAAGTGCGGGGATGTTTTAATCGTGGCGCTCAACAGCGACGCTTCCCTAAGGGAGCTGAAGGGGCCGGGACGGCCGATCCTGCCGGAGAGGGAGCGGGCGGAGATCATCGGGGCGTTCGAGTTTGTGGATTACGTTACGATTTTCGGCGATCCGAATGTGGAAAAGATATTGCTCGCGCTGCGGCCCGACGTCCACGCCAAGGGGTCCGACTACACCCAGGCGACCGTGCCGGAACGTGAAACCGTGCTTTCTTATGGCGGACGGATCGCGATCGTCGGGGGGCCCAAAATCAGGTCCACATCCGAGGTCATCCCCAGGATTTTGGCGAGGATGAAAGGCGCCGAGGTGAGAGGAGATTCAGCGGCGAATCGTCGAAAGGCCGCGGCGGGTAGGTCGAGATGTCCGACTTCCTGATCGTCCGCCTCAGCTCGCTCGGCGACATCGTCCACACCATCCCCGTCTACGCGGCGCTCCGGCGGGCCAACCCGAAAGCTCGCATCCGGTGGGTCGTCGAAAAGAAGGGGAAAGAGATCCTGGACTTCATCCCCGGGCTGGATGAGATCATTATCCGCGGAGAGCCGGACTGGCGGAAAAGGCTACGAGGTCGGGACCAGATCGCCCTCGATTTCCAGGGGCTCCTCAAATCCGCGTTCATCGCCCGCCTATCGGGGGCGAAGAAGCGGCTCGGATTCCACAAGGCCAATCTCCGGGAGCCGGCCGCGAGGTGGCTTTACACCGACCGGCTCGACCCTGTGAACGAGACGGACCACGTGATCGTCAAGAATCTCAGCCTGCTCCGGCTGCTCGGCCTCGATGTGCCGGACCGGCGGTTCGAGTTTCCGCTCATCATCCCGGACGAGCTCTTGGATTCGGTCTGCGACAAGATCGGGCCGGCGAACTGCCTCGGGCGCCGCGAGCTCGTCGTGTTCAATGTCGGAGCGGCCTGGCCGACCAAGCGCTGGGACGTACGCAACTGGATCGCCCTCCTCAACATTCTGGAGCACGATCCCATCCATCCTCTGTTGCTGTGGGGGACCGAGGAGGAGCGTTCCGTCGCCGAGCGAATCCGGAAGCAGACGGATGTCGCGATGGCCCCCTTCCTTACGGTTCGGGAGACGATAGCCCTGCTGAGCAAGGCCACCCTGCTCGTGAGCGGCGATACGTTCGCCCTCCAGGCCGCCTGCGCCTTGGGGGTGCCGGTGGTGGGGCTGTTCGGCCCGACGAATCCGAAGCGGAACGGGCCGTTCCGGGCACACGACGGCGTCCTCTACCATGAAATCACGTGCAGCCGCTGCTACAAGCATGATTGCGAGAGCATGGACTGCATGAAGCTCATCACACCCGAGGAGGTCGCCGAAAAGGTGCGGGCGGCCCTGAAGTAGAATGGGAAGCCGATCGAAGCTGATACGGACGCTCTATAGATGGCGCGTTCGAGCGGGCCTGGTCTTCCTGCCGGCCATTCTCGTCGTGGCGCGGCCGGCGAAAGGGACGGTAGGAGCGGGGCTAGCGGTCTGCGCGTTGGGGCTCGGAATACGCGCCTGGGCGGCCGGGCACATCAAGAAGGAAAAAGAACTGGCCGTTTCCGGCCCCTATCAGTACACGAGGAATCCGCTCTATCTCGGGAATTTTGTCTTGGGGCTGAGCGTGGGAATCGGGACGAACACATGGGCCGGGGTCTTCCTCATCGCGGCCTATTTCCTGTTGTTCTACCCGCCGGTCATCCTGGAGGAGCGCGACCGCATGAAGCGCCTCTTCCCCAAGGCCTACGAGGAATACAAGAAAAGAGTCCCGATTTTCTTTCCGACTTTTCGGCCGTTTCCGGGAGCGAACGGGACGAAGTTCAACGCCGCGCTTTACAAGAAGAACCGGGAGCACAGGGCGCTCGTCGGGTCGGGCGTGGTGTGGGCGATCTTGATTGCGAAATTGTTGTTGTTCTGAGACGTCAACCATGCCCACCGAGGAACGCATCGCCCGAGTGACCGGCGTCCTGTCCCGCCGCCAGCCCGACCTGCGGGTCGTGCTCGAGCACATCACCAACGCCCACAACGCCAACGCCGTCCTCCGGACATGCGACGCGGCCGGCGTCCTCAACGTCGACGTCATCGGCTCGGATGCCGAACTGTTCGAGGTCAACAAGGCCATCACGACCCGGGCCGACAAATGGCTGAACCTGGCCTTCCACGCCGCGACCCGCGAATGCCTGGCCGGCCTTAAAGCGCGGGGTTTGAAGATCGCCGTGACCCACCTCGCCGAGAACGCCATCGACTACGCGGAGTTGGATTACACGCAGCCCTTGGCCATCGTCTTCGGCAACGAATCCGACGGCATTTCGGCGGAAGCGCTGGAGATGGCGGATGCGGAGATCCGCATCCCGATGCTCGGCATGGCCCAGAGCCTCAACCTTTCGGTTTCGGCCGGGGTCATTTTGTACGAGGCGCTTCGTCAGAGGCGGGCCAAAGGGTTCTTTGATGGGAAGAGGCTCTCCGACGAGGAATTCGAGGATTTAAAAATCAAATGGTTGGGGGAATCCGGAAATCCTTGTTGAGCCTGCTCAGCTGGTCTTGAATGACCCCGAAGTCCTCGTCCGGCGTCCATTTGAAGGTCGCGGAGGAGGATTCCTCCTCCGCGATTTCCACGTCCAACGTCAAAGTCTTCTTGTCCCGAAGGATTTCGAGCTTGATCTTGTCGCTCTTCTTCCGGCCCTGGATCATCTCGCTAAGGGCGGATGAGGTCTCGACCCGCTTGCCGTCGGCCTTGAGAATCAAGTCGCCGACCTTGAGTCCGGCCTTCTGGGCGGGGCTTTTGTCCTCGACCTGGGCTACCAGCAGTCCGACGCCGTCCTTGAGGCCGAAATATTCGGCCAGCTCTTGATTAAGCTCCTGGAGCGTCACGCCGATGAACTTGCGGGTCTGCCAGAAGAAATTGCGCGGGAATGGCGCGGTCCTGGAGCGCGGCATAGCGTTGTTCTGCGGCGTCTGCCGTTCGGGCTTTGCCTCTTTCGGCGCGGGCGATAACGTGCCCGGGGGGGCGATTCTGCCGCGGCTGAAGAACTCGGGGAAGTTCAGTTCGAGCTCGCGCTGGGCCTCGACTTCGGTATATTCGCCGAGCTTGACCTTGACGTCCTGCGGCTTGCCATCGCGCTCGATTTTGACCGTGATGTCCTGGCCGGGCTTACGGCTCCGGATTTCCGAAGAGAGCGTCGGGCCGGACGTGATGTCCTTGCCGTCGATCTTGAGAATGAGGTCGCCTTCCTTGATCTTGGCCAATTCGGCGGGGCTCTTGGGATCGATCATGGCGATCTCGACCTTGCCGTCCTTTTCGCCCACGGAGACGCCGAGCCAGCCGCGTTCGACCTTGCCATATTTCTTCAAGTCGGCCGCAATGGATATCACGACGTCGATGGGCACGGCCAGGGCCATGCCCGAGGAAGGGGCCTCGGCCCGGCTGAAGACCGTGCCGGAACCGACGACCTGCTGCTCCCGGAATTCGAAGATGATGGGTTGGTCCTCGGCGTAGGCGCCGCGCAGGAGCCCGACCATCTGGCCTTTGCCGTTCACCACCGGGCTGCCCGAGGAACCGGGCACGACCCAGACATTGAGGCGGAGGCGATCGGCGGCGACCGAGGAAACGATGCCCTGGGTGACGGCGGGCGTGTTTTCGGGCGAGAGGCCGACGACGCCGATCCAAGCGCCGGGCTTGAGGTCGCCCGACTTCCCGAGGGCGATCGGCGCAAGGCTCTTGTCCTTCGCTTGGATGAGGGCCAGCTGGGTCTGCGTGTCGATGCCCTTGAATTCGGCCTTGATTCTCTTGCCGTCGGCGGTGATGACCGTGATTTCCTCGTCGCGGGGCGAGATCAATGCCGTGGTGACGATCGAGCCGTCCCTGTCGATGACGACGCCGGTGGCCACCTTGCGGATGCCGTCGCCCACTTCGACCTTGACCACGGACGGGGCCACAGCCTTGGTGATGTCTTCGATCTTCTTCTCGTCGATCGGGGACGAGGTGGACGACGACGCCGCGCCGGAAGCGCCGGCGGATGCGAAGGCGAAGGCGGCCAGGCAGCCGAGGATCGCGAGGGCTTTTATCGTTCGAGTCATGTTCGTTGAACCTCCATAAAATCAGTATTTGATATATTTACTGGGCGAGTCGGAGACCCGCTCCAGAATATAGATAGTCGAGGCCGAGGACGCGGAAGATGGGGCGGAATTGAATGCGGAGGCCGCGTTGAGGATCTCGTTGCGGTAGTTCATCGTCTCGGTGATGGGAAGGGAGATCTGGCGACCCGCGGCGTCGCGGCCGTCAAGACTTTCGAAGCCGGCCGGGAGGGCGGAGTCGGGACGCTGCAGAACGAAGACGTTCAGGGCGAGAAAGCCGATCAGGAGGAAGGCCGCGGCCCCCGCCAGGGAGTAGCGGAGCGGGCGGGTCCGGCGGGCCTGGGCCAAGGAGGCGCGGCGACTGGTGAGGGCGGACATCACCCGGCCCGCGAAATCGGGCGGGGCGGCGACCCTGTCGAGCTTCCCGAGCATGGCGAGGTTAATATCTTCCATCGTAGATCTCCTTGCGCTGATAGGACGGATTGTCGCAGCCGGCTTTCTCCAACTGCTTCTTGAGCATCGCCCGGCCGCGGCTGATGCGGGCCTTGACCGTGCCGATGGGCCGCTTGATGATGCGGGCGATTTCCTCCTGGGAATACCCCTCGATGTCCTTGAGGACGACGGGGATCCGGTAGCGGGGGTTGAGGCCGTCGAGGGCCTGCCGAAGGTTATTCGCCAGGCCGGAATCCAGGGACTCCTCGCTCGGCGTGGAAGCGTCGAGGCCGTATTGGATGTCGTCGAGGGGAATGGTGGCCGTGCGGCGTCTCTTCTTGAGGTCGGTCTTGGCCAGGTTGGAGGCGATGGCGTAGATCCAGGAGGAAAACGGGGCGATGGGCTTGTATTTATCCGCCTTGAAATAGACCCGGAGGAACGTCTCCTGGGAGAGGTCGGCGGCGCGCTGATAATCGCCCGTCATCTGATACAGATAATTCACGATCCTGTCCTTATAGATACGGACGATCTCGGCAAAGGCGGACTCGTCTCCTGCCTGGATGAGGCCGACCAGCTTCTGCTCGTCCATATTCAATGTCTAAAACCGTTTAGGTAAACGAAAAGTTGCATCCCGGAGGAAAAAGTAGCGCGAATGGGGCGGATATGCAAGTATAATAGTTATATGTCGAAATCGCGCGAAAACTCCATCCTTTTCAGCCCGATCAAGATCGGAAAGGTCGAAATCCCCAACCGATTCGTCCGCTCGGCGACCCAAGAATCCATGGCCGAGGACGACGGGACCCCGACCAAGCGTTTGGTCGATCTTTTTAGGGAGCTGGCCAAGGGCGAGGTCGGATTGATCATCACCGGGCACGCCTACGTCAATCCCCTGGGGAAAGCGAGCCCCCGGCAAACCGGGATCTACGAAGATAGATTTGTTGCGGGCCTGAAGGCCGTTCCCGAGGCGGTCCACGCCTATCCGACTCGGATTTTCCTCCAAATCGCCCACGCGGGACGCCAGACGAAGCCTAAGATCGCCGGCGGGATGCCGGTCTCCCCTTCTCCCGTCTATGACCCCTCCGTCAAGTTGGAGCCGCGGGAGCTGACGGGCGCAGAGATCCGCGGGCTTATCGAGGATTTCGTAAAGGCCGCCAAGCGGGCCAAGGAGGCGGGATTCGACGGCGCGCAGCTTCACATGGCCCACGGCTATCTGCTCAGCAGCTTCATTTCGCCCCACGTGAACCGCCGGACGGACGAATGGGGCGGTTCGCCCGAGAACCGGGCACGTATGGCCTTGGAGATCGTGCGGCGCATCAAGCAGGCCAACGGCCCGGAATTTCCCCTGATCGTCAAGTTGAATTCAACGGATTTCCTGCCCGACGGCCTCCAAGTCGACGACAGCATCGCCGTGGCAAAGATGCTCGAGGGAGCGGGGGTGGACGGGATCGAGGTCAGCGGCGGGATGGCCGAATCGGGGCGCGGTTCGATCTGGATCGGACTGAGGGCGGAAGAAGACGAGGGCTATTTCGTCGAGAATGCGGCTCGGATCAAGGCCGCCGTCAAGGTCCCGATCTTCGGACTGGGCGGGAATCGGACGTTTGCCGTGATGGAGAGGTTCGTGGCCGAGGGCAAAGCCGACTTGATTTCGCTCAGCCGGCCGCTCATCCGGGATCCCTATTTGATCAAAAAGTTCCGCGCGGGCGAAATTTCAAAGTCGGAATGCATCTCGTGTAACAAGTGCTTCAATCCGAGGGGCATCAGCTGCGGGGAATTGAAAGAGAAACGCGGAAAGGCTTTATAGACTGAAGCCGAGGCGGCTTTCGGCCGCGAGGCGGTATTCGCTCGTCAGCGTTTCGATCAGCTTCTTGACCGTCGTGATTTCCTTCACCCGATAGGCATTCGCCCCGGCGAAAGCGAATCCGCCGTTCATCTTTCCCTTGAAGGCGTTGGCCAGGGCTAGCGCGATGCAATAGGGGCTGTTCTTGGTATCGCAGGTGATGATGCAATGGTAGGGGCAATTGAAAGGCTTCTTCTCGCCGGCGTTCGTGGCGTCGATGAACCGGTTGCGGATGGCCCGTCCGGGAAGACCGACGGGGCTCTTGATGATGACGATGTCCTCTTTCCGCGAATTTACATAAGCCTGCTTGAAGACGGGTGAGGAATCGCATTCCTCGGTGCCGACGAAGCGGGTGGCCATCTGGACGCCGGCCGCTCCCATCTCCAGGAATTTGTCGATGTCGTGCCCGGTGAAGATGCCGCCCGCGGCGATCACCGGGATAGGCCGGCCGATCGATTCTTCGAACGGCCGGACCGCGGCCAGGACTTCCGGAATCAGGAGCTCCAAGGCGTATTTCGGATCGTCGATCTGGTCGGGATGGAAGCCCAGGTGGCCTCCGGCCAGGGGCCCCTCGACGACGATCGCGTCCGGCGCATAGTTGGACTTGGATAACCAGCGCTTGATAAGAAGCGACGCGGCTCGCCCCGAGGAGACGATGGGGACGAGCTTCGTCGTCCGGCTCCCTTTGAGCAGTTCGGGAAGACTCAGCGGAAGACCGGCCCCGGAGAAGATGATGTCGATTTTCTCTTCGATGGCCGTCCGGGCCAAGTCGGGGTAATTCGTAAGGGCGACCATGATGTTGACGCCCAGGATCCCGCCCGGCGCCAGGGCGCGCGCTTTGCGGATCTCCTTGCGGAGGGCGCGGTTGTTGGCTTCGAGGAAATTGGTGAAGAGGTCCTCCTCGAACATCCCGATGCCCGCCGTGGCGATGACCCCGATGCCGCCCTCGTTGGCGACCGCCGACGCCAGCCCGGCCAGAGAAATATTGACCCCCATCCCGCCCTGGATAATGGGCAAGCGCGCGACGAGTTCACCGATTTTGAGGCATTTCATGCTGTCCATCCTATGAATTTGATAAAAATTATAGTAGGACGCAATGGAAAATGCAAAGGTTTGATGAAAAATCAGGGCTAATGGCCGCGCGAGGACCCGGAGCCATGGCCGGACCCGTGCGGAGATCTCGGCCGCGGGGCCCCGCCGCTCCGTTCGCGGCCGCCTCTGTTCCGGTCGACGCCGCCGCCGCCCCCTCCGCGAGGGCCCCCTCCGCTCCGTCCGGGAGTTTCGGGGCCGCGTTCGTACTTATGCTGGGCTTCGTATTCCAAGCTCCGGTCCGTGGCGAACATGTCCATGGTTACGGGCTTTTCGGGGATGCGCTGCTTGAGAAACGCCTCGATCGGATAGAGATGCTCGCCGAACTTTTCGTCGGCGAACGATATCGCCTTGCCGGATTTTCCGCATCGGGCGGTCCGCCCGATGCGGTGGACGTAATTTTCATGGTCCTGGGGCAGGTCGTAGTTGACCACCATCTCCAGGTCGTCGATGTGGAGCCCGCGGGCCGCGACATCGGTGGCGACGAGGAAGGGGAACTTGCCCTCCATGAAATCTTCCATGATCTGCAGCCGCTTGACCTGGGGCAGATCGCCCGACAAGTAGCGGCAGCGGTAGCCGTTGAGGTCGAGCTTTTTGGCCAGCTTGAACGCGGTGTGCCGCATGTTCACGAAGATGAGCGCGTTGGCCGGCTTTTCCTTCGCGAGGATCCCGAGGAGCAGGTTGGGCTTGATATGGCTTTTGACCCGATACAGCTCCTGGGTGATAGTGTCGACCGTCAGATTCTCGGGCGTCAGCTCGATGAAAACCGGGTCGTGCATGTATTCCAGGGCGATCTTGCGCGACATGCGGCTGAGCGTTGCGCTGAAGAGCATGCTCTGACGGACGCGCGGCGCGGTCATCTTCTGGAGGAGCCTTTTGATGTCGGGAAGAAATCCCATGTCGAACATCCGGTCGGCCTCGTCGATGACGAGATATCCGACCTCTTTGAGCTTGAGCAGGCCCTTTTCGCTCAGGTCGAGGAGCCGGCCGGGGGTGCCGATGATGATGTCCGTTCCCTGGCGAAGCTGGGCTTCCTGCTTCTCGTAGCCGACGCCGCCGTAGAAGCAGCCGATGTGGAATTTCAGGTGGCGGACCAGGAGGCGCGCCTCGCCCTCGATCTGGACGGCCAGCTCGCGGGTGGGGACGATGATCAGGGCGCTGCGCCATTTCTGGGTCTGGCCGCTGAGCATGTTCTCGTACAGAGTGATTAGAAACGCCGCCGTTTTCCCCGTCCCGGTCTGGGACTGGACGGCCACGTCGCGGCCCTCGAGGGTCTCGGCCAGGGTCCGGTCCTGGACCGGCGTCGTTTCGGTGTAGCCCCGGTCCGCAATGCTGCGGAGGAGGTTGGGATGGAGGTTCATGTCCTTGAATAGCATCGATAATCCTTAAGGTTTAGATATCCAACATAAGGGGGTGATCGTCGGGCGAAAATCCGTTCCGGCGGGAAAAACGACTCGAATCGACTGGTTCCTACCTAATGTTAAGGAGGTATTATACCGGAATGAAATACGTTAAGCAAGGACAGGTTTGATCTTCGTGGCCCGACCTGACCTCACGTTTTCCGATCGCACAGTGTCGTATAGAGACACCGCACGCACGTCTTCGCCGGGTCATCGCCCGGCTTGAACGGCACTTCGGGATCGACGAGCTCGGTCAAAAGGCCCCCGATGATCTTCTCCATGGCCGCAATCTGCTCCGCTTGCTGGGGCCCGTCCTCGCCCGGATACGCGGGGATTTCGATTTTTGGATCGAGCACGTTCTTGCCGAGCATGACCAGGCGGCAACGGACTTCTTCCCGCGGACGCGCGAGACTCCGGGCGAGGACCAGATTGTAGAACGGCAGCTGCAGGCTCCTGATCGCCGCGCTCCAGGTCTCCCGCACCGCCGGATCGAGTTTTTTGAAGCTGATGGCCGGGGTCTTGGACGGCGAACCCGTCTTGTAATCCAGTACGAAAATCTTCGATCCTCGCTCCTCGGTCCGGTCGGTCTTGGCGACCAGCCGGAACGTCCGGCCGCCGAATTCCCAGTCGATCTGGGTCTTCCGCTCCAGGGAGAGGATTTTCAGGGACTCCCCGGCTCCACCGAGCGCGCGCAGAATCGGCTGTTGGTAAGCGGTCAGGAAATCCTCGAGATGCCGCCTGATCTGGAGGCGCATCAGATACGCGCTCCCCGCGAGGTCGCGGCCATAGCTCCGCTCGAAATGCCGGTCGATCACCCGGCCCATCTCGGCGACGTCGAGGTCGGCCTCCGTCAGCGGCCGGCCCGCGAATTTCCCATAGTAGTCTTCCAGGATGGCGTGGACGAAAATCCCGATATCCTTCCGCTCCATATCCTCCTGGACCTGCTCCTTCTCCCGAAGGTTCAGGACTTGGGCGTAGTAGAACTGGAGCGGGCAGGCGAGATAGGTATCGAGCGCCGTCGCGCTGTATCGGAACCGCTCCAGGAACTCGACGACATCGGGCGTCTTCGCGACCGGGTCCGGGGCTTTCGACTGAAGCGCCACGCGGTATTGGACCGTCCGCAGGAATTTCTCGGCCTGGGGTTCGCGCTGCTTCTTCTGCTTCTCCCAGAGAAGCGTCTCGACGAACCGGCTCCGCTCCTTGTCCTTGTTCTCGACGAAGAAAACGTGGACGCGGGCCGCCCCGCGCACCAGGACGTCCAGATAATAGGCCATGCGCCGCTCGTAATCCGCGTAGGTCGGAAGCCCGAGCGCCATCCGGGCCGCGAACGGCAGGAGCGTGTCCGAGCGCCGGTAGGCCGGGATCGTACCTTCGTTCATATCGAGGAGGTAGACGTCGTCGAACGAGAGGCCGCGCGTTTCCCAGAACCCCAGCACCTGCAGGCCGCGAAGCGGCGTTCCGTAGAACGGGACCGTGCCGGCGGCGACCACTTTGCGGAACAGGCTGAAATAGCTCGCCCGTTCCTCGAAGACGATCCCCCGCAGCTCGGACCGGGCCAGGCCGTCGAGCCGCTCGGCGAATGCTTCGGCGTAGGGATGGAAGAAATAATGCTGCCGGGCGGTGCTCGTCTCGTAAATGTAATCCAGCGCGCCGATCGATTTCTCGGCGAATTCGCCGACGTTCGCGATGCGGAGGAACGGCGCCAGGAGGCGGGCGTGGATGGTGCGGAGATGATCGCGGAGGGCCTCGAGGGGCGGAGGATCGTCGACGCCCTCGATCCGAGTCTTGACCTCGTCCCAAATGGCCGGGTCCGTCTCGAGCTCCTCGAGAGACCAATACGCCTTCATCCGCCGCCGGGTGAGCTCGTCCTCGATCGCATGGAACAGGATGCGGGTCAGGTCGGCCCGCTTGTCTTCGCCCGGGAAATAGATGTTCTTGGTGTACGGATGCAAGACGAACCGGAGATAATGGAGGGCATAGATCCGGCCGTCCTCGTCGAGCGAGGTCAGGAGCTCGAGCAGCTTGTCGAAGAAGGTGAAGATGGGAGTCCGGCCGAGCGGATAGCCCATCGAGATGTTGTAGTCGTCCTCGGACAGAACGGCCAGGGTCTGCTGGTAGAGCGGGAACAGGCTTTCCGCGGCCGGGAGAACCACGACCTGCCGCTCGTTGAGCTTCTTCGGATCGCTCAGCTTGTCTTCAAGGACTTTATTCAAGGCGAAGATCTGGCCGTGCGTGTCCGGACTCTTGATGAAAACAAGCTCGGGGAGTGGGGCGGGACCGTCCCCGCCCGCCCAGTCCTCCGGATTCGCCCCGGGGCCCAGCCCCGCCTTCGCTTCTCCAGAACCGTCCGCGATCCCGAGCTCGGCAGCGATATCCTCGATCCCCTTTCCCCTGACCAGAAGGAGCGAACATCCGTCCCACGCGCCCAACATCTTGACCAGATCCTTCTCGAGCCTGGCCAGCGAGAAGAATCCGGCGACGAAAAAGCGGTCGATGTCGGGGAAAAGCCCGCGCGTCATCGCCGCCAGGACGTCGCGGGTCCGGGTCGCCTGGGTGGAGAACTCCTCCCGCTTCAGGACTTCGAAGAAGGTCTCGTAGAAGAACGACAGAAACTGCAGACCGCGGCGCGATTCGGGCGGCACGCGCTCGGCCGAGAGAAGGTCGGTCTTCCGCAGATCCTCGGGCCGGACCCCGGCCAGGGCCAGCTCCTCGATGTCGCGGAAGATCTTGGTCCCGACCGGGAAGAACCGGTCGGCCGAAAGGAAATGGCCTCCGCCCAGCCGGTCGGGCGCGGCGCGGTGGATGTCGAAGAGCAGGGCGACCGCGTCAAGGGCGTCGATCGGCTTCTCCCGCGAGCCCAGCCGCTCGGCGTGGACGCGGTCCACGAAACCGTCGAGCGAATCGATGCGCGGCGGAATGAACCCGCTCTTCTCGGTTTCAGCGATGATCTTGCGGAGGTAATACGCCGGCCGTTTTTCGGGAAAGATCACCCAGCTCCGGCCGTAGTCCTTCCCGTCCGGGCGGAGGCGGGACGCGACCGTCCGGATGAGGTCGGCCCGCGGCGACAGCCACTCGGCGTTCACGGCGCCGTCTCCCATCGGCCCTGGTCGATATACGCCAGGACGCCTTTCACCGGGCGCCCGGGATAAATATCGGCCAGGATGCAACGATAGATGGCCAATTGCTCGCGGTCGGAGGCCTCCCGCTCGGCTTTCAGCCGCGCGGAAGGTTCGCGGCCCGTCTTGAAATCGAGGACGACGATCGCATCCGGGTCGACGACCACCCGGTCCATCCGGAAGATCCGGCCGGTCGCATCGCAGAAGCTGAATTCGCGGAGCACCGTCCGGCCCTCTTTCCGGACGAAGAGCTCGGCGAGCGGCGAATGTTCGAAGTAGCGGGCGATGTCCCGGCCGAGGTCCTCGACGGCCGTCCGCTCGGAGTCGGGGGGGCGCAGGACCCGGATGACTTCGGCGAGGTCGCGCTTCCAGCCGGCGGCGCCATATTCGTGCCGAGCCAGGATCTCGTGGACGAGATTGCCGCGCCGGATATTCAGGAAGTTCAGGCTCTCGCGATGGTTGAACGGGAGCTCGGTCGGATTCGGGAAGCGCAGGGTCCCGGCCGCCGGCGGGACGAAGGGATGCGGGTCGGAGGACGGCGGCGGCTTGACGGCCGAGGAGGCGAACGCGGTTTCGCCCAGAATGTCGAACGGATATGTGTCGCGCCCGGCCTTGACCCCGATGACATGGAGCTCGGAGCGGGCCCGGGTCAGAGCGACATACAGGGTGTTCAGCCGGTCCACGAGCTGGCGCGCCCGCGTCTCGTCGTAGATGTCCTGGAGGGACGCATCGGCCGCGGCGAGACGCTTGTTGAGCCGGCAGAGCCCGACGGTTTCCGCGTCCGCCTCGTCGAGGTAGAAATCTTCGGCCTGGAACTTTTCGCCGTAGAGGAGCAGGATCACGACCGGGAATTCCAGCCCCTTGGCCTTGTGGATGTTGATGATCTTGACCGCTTCGACGCCCGACGGGACGTCGATGTTCAGGCCCGCGTCCTCCGCGACGTCGTCGCCCGCCGACTCGAGGAACTCCCGGAGATCGTTCCGGCCGCGGCCCTCGAAGTCCTTGATCGCCTCGAGGAATTTCGCCAGGGCGGCCTCCTCTTCGGGAAAGAGTTCGAACAGCCGAAAAGTCCGGAAAGCCTGGGTGACAAGATCGTAAAGCGGGGCGTAGCCCGCGGTCTTGAAAAACGGCTCGAAGTACCGCTCCCAGATCGCGGGCTGGCGCGCGCGGAAGGCGACATAAAGCGGCGACGTGTTCGTCCGCCGGCATTCGAACAGAAAGCGGTGTCCATCGGCGGCGCCCTCCGTCCTTCCGTCCTGGCCGAGCTTGCGGGCGAGCACACGGCTGAGGAGGAACTCGGCGAAGGACAGATCGTCGGGCGGGGAATCGAGAAAGCGAAGAAAGGCCATGATCTCGCCGGCGATCTTGCGCTTCCGGATGTCGAGGCTGCTATAGGGGATGAAGGGCACGTCGATCTCGTTCAACCAGGAAGCGACGCGGACCACGGACTCGTTCTTGTAGGTGAGGATGGCGATGTCGGACCAGGCATAGCCCCGCGCCCGGAGCTCGAGGACGCGCTTCTGAATTTCGGCTTTTTCCGGAAGCTCCTGCTTGTCGCGGTCGAGAAGGATGTACTCGGCGTATCCGGAAGCACGATGTTCGGGCAGGACGTCCTGCGCCCAACGGTTCAGGGAGCTGCGGCCGGCGATGTCCCGGTAGTAGCCGAGATCGACGACGTTGTCGTCGCCCTCACCCGACCTGGTCGTCGCAGACGTCGCAGACGGCCCAGCGTCCGCGACAACCGGGTTGGCAGGATTCAGCTTTCCCAGGAAAATCGATTTGACGTAGTCCAGGACGCGCTCCCGGCTGCGGTAGTTGGTCGGAAGCTCGCGGAGCATGAGATCCCCGACCGAGGGAAACGGATGGCCTCCGGGCTCCATCATGCCGGCCATGATCCGGTAATCCGCGGCCCGGAAGCCGTAGATTGCCTGCTTGGTGTCCCCGACGACGAACAGGCTCCCCGCCTGGGCGAGCGAGTTCTCGATGAGGGGCGTCAGGTCGGCCCATTGGATGGGCGACGTGTCCTGGAACTCGTCGATGAGATAGTGATAAATCCGGTCCCCCAAGCGGAAGTAGATGTCCGGAACGATGCCCGCCTCGATATAGCGAAGCAGTTCCTTGTTGATGTCCTCGATGAGGACGATCTCTTGCTGGCGCTTGAGGTCGTCGATGACGCGCTCGAGCGAGTCGTAGGCCAGAAGATAGGGCGAGAAGAAGCTGCGGGCGTAGAGGGCCAGATATTCGTTGATCTGCCGCTCGAGCCGGACCCAGCTTTGGAGGACGAGCGCGTGGGGGCCGCCGGCCTGGGCGGACTTGCTTTTCTTGACGGGAGCGGTTTTGAAGCTCGCTTCGGCAAGGTCCGAGAAACGGCCCTTCGCGACAAGCGGCCCGATTTTTGTCCAGAAGGCGCTCCGGCTGTTCGGTTCGAGGCCGTGCCGTTCGATCGTTTCCGCCATCTCCGCGACGGTCTGGGCGATGGCGTCCCGGACCCGCGCCTTCGGCCCGGCGAGATCATCGTTCCTGAGCGTCCGCGTCTGCGCGGCCAGGCGGGCGTGGAAGGCCGTGAGCTTGTCGCGGATATCGGGCGTCGGGTCCCAGGGAAAGGACGACGCTTCTTGGGCGTTGACGAGGAGGGATTCGACGATCTGCTTCAGGTTTCGGCCTTCGGCGGTCGAAGCCGAGACCCGGCGCAGATAGCGGTTGAAGGCGTATTCGATCAGCCCGGCGTTTTCGAGAACGATCTCGAAGTCGGGCGAATGGCCCAGGTCCAGGGCGGAGGCTTTGAAGATCGCGGCCATGAAGCCGTCGATCGTCTCGACCTGGAGATCGGTGTAGTGGGCCAGAATGTGCTCGACCGCCCGGCCGGCTTCGACCCCGAGCCGCGAGGGATCGAGAGCGACGATTTCGAGGACCTCCCCTCTTTTTTGGGGGTCGCCGAACCAGCAGGCCTTCAGCCAATCGAGCACCCGCTCCTTCATCTCGCGGGCGGCGTTCTTGGTGAAAGTGATGGCCAGGATGTTCTTGAGGTCGGCCGCCGTCGCCTTGGGGATGGCCTCAGACAGGAGGAACTGGACGAAGCGGAGGGAAAGGGCGTGGGTCTTGCCCGATCCGGCCGACGCTTTGAGCAGCACGAATTCGGGGAAGCGGAGAGCCCGGTCGGCGGTCAGGACGGGCTTCTTGGCATCGGGCATGGCGGCGAAAAACTTTCGATGGTCCCGTGGGGATTTATATCAGGCGGTTGGAATGAAGTCAATTTGGAGGGGAAGACCCCTTCCAACGGGCGCCGGGAAAACCCGGCCGCCCTGCCTCCCCTTCTCGGGCGGGGCATGAAACCCCGCCCTGCGACCAAGGGGGCGACTCCCCCTTGGAACCCTCTACGAGCGGCGCTATGCCCCGGGTCAAGATCCGGGGCATAGCGCCGCTCGTCAACGACACTGGATTGTCGCCCTCTATTTTGCATACAATAACAGCGGGAACGCGGTTTGAACAAACGCGCATATCTCTACGTCGTCACCTCGGCCGTGCTGTTCGGCCTGAGCGCGCCGCTCTCCAAGCTGCTCATCCGCGACATCGCGCCCGTCGCCCTGGCCGGGCTGCTCTACGCGGGCGCTTATCTCGGCCTTACGTTCTACACCCTCGGGAAGCGGTGGGTCGCCCCGGGTCGAAACGGTTCGGCGGCGGCGGTCATGCCCCTCCAAAAGAAGGACCTCAAGTGGTTGGCGGGGTCCATCCTCACCGGCGGAATCGGCGGGCCGATCTGCCTCCTCCTGGGCCTCGCGAGAATCTCGGGGACATCCGCCTCCCTGCTCCTCAATCTCGAGGGCGTGGCGACCGCTCTGATCGCGGTCCTGGTTTTCCGCGAGAACGCGGGACGGCGAGTCTGGGGAGCGCTCGGCCTCATGACCTGCGCCGGTGTCTTTCTGAGCTGGGACCCGGGGCAGGGCCGGTTCGAGATCGCCGGCTCGCTCCTCGTCCTCGCGGCTATGGTCTGCTGGGGCTTCGACAACAATTTCACCCGAAACATCGCCGACCGGAACCCGATCCTGATCGCCCGGATCAAGGGGCTGGTCTCGGGCTCCGTGTCCCTCGGCCTCGCCGTCATCCTGGGGATGCGGATTCCCCTCGACTCCACGCTCCTTGGGGGGTTGATTCTAGGGGCCTTCAGCTACGGAGTCAGCCTGGTTCTGTACATCCGGGCGCTGGCCCTCCTCGGCGCGTTTCGGGCCGGGGCGTTTTTTAGCATCGCCCCGTTCATCGGAGCGCTGGTTTCGCTCGCGGTCCTTCCCGAACCGGCCCGCTGGATCCTCGCGCCGGGCGCGGCCCTGATGGCGCTCGGCGTGTTTCTCCTGACCGGCGAAAACCACGAGCACCATCACCGGCACGCGAGCCTCGTCCACGCGCACGCCCACGGACACCGCGACGGCCACCACAGCCACGACCATGAATACGTACCGGCGGGCCCGCATTCCCATGACCACGAGCATGACGAGATCGACCATGTCCACGGCCACTGGCCGGATATCCACCATAGACATGAGCATTGAGAGAATGTAAGGAGACCCGCGCATGATCAGGAAATACGGTAGACTCTTATTCTGGCTGGCCGGGCTGGCGGCCCTCGCCGCCGCGTCTGCGACGTCTGCGACGACCAGGTCGTCCTTGACGACCGAGTTGCAGGTCTTCAACGTCCGGGATTTCGGGGCTACGGGCGCCAAAGCCGACGACGCCGGTCCCGCGATCCGGAAAGCCATCGATGCCTGCGCCGCGGCCGGCGGCGGGATGGTCTATGTTCCGCCCGGAGAATTCTCCACCGGCACGATCCATCTCCGCAGCCACGTCCGGTTCACCATCGAAGCGGGAGCGACCGTCTATTCGATCAAGAAAAAAACGGCGTTCGACAAGGAGGCGCTCTTCTATGGCGAAGACTTGGTCAACGTCACGCTCGAAGGCCGCGGGACGATCGACGGCCAGGGCGGGTACGTTTATCGGCCGAAGGGGGACTTCCACGACGATTTCATCTATCCGAACCAGGTAGAGATGGAAAAGCTCGGCAAACCGCTCGTCCGAAGCTTCCCCAAAGAGGACCAATTCGGAAAGCTCGTCCTCCTCCTCCGCTGCAAAGACGTCCGCGTCGCGGGCCTGTCCTTCATCGATTCGCCGAGCTGGACCATGCACTATTATGGCTGCGAGCGCCTGACCATCGACGGCGTCCATATCCGCTCCAGCCTGAAAGACGGCGTCTGGGCCGACGGGATCGATCCCGACGGCTGCAAAGACGTCCGCATCGCCAATTGCACCATCGAGACGGGCGACGATGCCCTCGTGTTCTATTCCATGAACTGGTTCGGGCCGGCCCTGCCCTGCGAAAACATCACCGTGACCAACTGCCGGCTGTCGTCCGCCTCGAGCGCCATCAAGTTCTGCGACGGCAACATGAACGCCATCCGCAACGTGACGATCGACAACTGCGTCATCACCGCTTCCAACCGCGGCGTCGCCTTCATGGATTTCGACGGCGGGGTAGTGGAAAACGTCGTCCTGTCCAACCTGACGATCGACTGCGTCCGCCACGACTGGTTCTGGTGGGGCGACGGCGAGCCATTCCATTTCAACGTGAAAAAACGGAGCGAGGTCCACAAGGCCTGGAAGAAGGAAGACGACCGTCCGGCCGGCCATATTCGAAACGTCAAGATTTCGAACGTCATCGCCCGCGGGATGGGATCGAGCATCTGCAACGGCCATCCCGACGCCTGGCTCGACGGCATCACCTTCGACAACGTGAAGCTCATCGTCGCCCACGACCCGGCCGCTCCCTACGACAAGGCTGTCCACGCGCTGACGTTCAAGCAGGTCCGGAATCTCAATCTCCGGAACCTCGAGATCGTATGGGAGAAGCCGGAATACGCCCGTTGGGAAAGCGCGCTCGTGCTGGAAGACGTGCGGGGCTTGGAGTTGACCGGATTTCAGGGGCGGCCGGCGCCAGGCGCGACTATTAAGGACAAAGCGGCCGTCGTCTTGCGTCGCGTGGAAAACGCCGTCATCCGGAATTGCGCCCCGCTGCCGGGGACGGGCCTCTTTTTCGATATTCAGGGCGCGTCGACCCGGGACATCGCCTTCCTCAGCAACGATTTCCGGGAGCCCAAGACGGCCATCCGATTAGGGAAGGACGTCCCGCCGGGAGCGGTGCTCGAAGCGCAGAATCTCAGGAAGTGAAGTCCCCCCTGAAGCGGAGGGGATCCCTCGCTTCGCTCGGGATGACAAGCTTGAACTAGGCTTTCCGCTCCGCCTTCGTCGAGCGCTTCGAATACCAGATCGACGCCACGACAGCCGCCATCGCCACGACGAGGAACACGATGACGCCCGGGGTCAGCTTCCGGAGCTGGATCAGCAGCGGCGCGCTCAGCACCGCTACGAGGTTGATGACCTTGATGATCGGGTTAAGAGCCGGTCCCGCCGTGTCCTTGAGCGGGTCGCCGACCGTATCGCCTACGATCGCCGCCTTGTGCTGGGCCGATCCGCGGCCGCCGTAATGGCCGTCCTCGATCAGCTTCTTGGCGTTGTCCCAAGCGCCGCCCGAATTGGCCATGAAGACCGCGAGGAGCTGGCCCGAGATGATGACGCCTCCCAGGAACCCGCCCAGGGCTTCGACCCTTAGCCCCAATCCCACCAAAAGCGGGATAAGCACGGCCATCGCCGCCAGTCCGATGAGCTCTTTCTGGGCGGCCACGGTGCAGATGCCGACCGCCTGGCCGTAATCCGGCTTCACCTTGCCTTCCATCAGTCCGGGGATCTTGAACTGCCGCCGGACTTCGACCACGATGAGCGACGCCGCCCGGGACACCGCATTGATCATCAGCGACGAAAAGAGCCAGGGAATCGAAGCGCCGATGAGAAGCCCGACGAGAACCAGCGGCTCGCTGATGCGGATTCCCGTCTGGAGAAGCTGGCCGCCCTGTTCGACGCCCATCTGGATCTGGACTTTCGTCACGTCGGTCAGGAACGACCCGAAGAGCGACACGGCGGCAATGACCGCCGAGCCGATGGCCACGCCTTTGGTGATGGCCTTGGTCGTATTCCCGACCGCGTCGAGGTCGGCCATTCGGGCCCGCGCCTCCTCCTCGAGACCGGCCATCTCGCCGATGCCGTTGGCGTTGTCGGCGATGGGGCCGAAGGAGTCCATGGCCACGTTGTTGCCGGTCAGGGTCAGCATCCCGATGCCGGTCATGGCCACGCCGTAGAGGACGAACACGACCGGCTGGCCCCAGTAGATGAAGATCGAGGACAGGATGCTCACCGAGATCACGAGCGTCGTCCAGACCGCCGATTCCATGCCCACCGAGAGGCCGGAGAGGATCAGCGTCGCCGCGCCCGTCCGGGAGGAGCGGGCGATCTTGTGGACCGGATCGTATTTCGTGTGGGTGAAATATTTCGTCAGCTCGTCGATGGCCACGGCCAGGCCGATGCCGACGGCGACCGACAGGAACGCTCTCCATTCGTGCATGTAGAAGCCGGCGACGATAGCGAAAGCGACCAGGCAGATGAAGGCCGAGCTGTAAAAGCCCTTGTTGATCGCCTTCATCGCGTTGCCCGGCTCGCCTTTCTTCCCCTTGACGAGGTAGGTGCCGATGATCGACGAGAACACGCCGATGCCCCGGACGAGGAGCGGGAACACGAGCCACTTGATCTGGCCGGTCATGGCCACCAGGGCCAGGCTCAGGATCAGGCCGGAGACGATCGTGACCTCGTAGCTCTCGAAGATGTCGGCCGCCATGCCGGCGCAGTCGCCGACGTTGTCGCCGACGAGGTCGGCGATGACGGCCGCGTTCCGCGGGTCGTCCTCGGGGATGCTGGCCTCGACCTTGCCCACGAGGTCCGCGCCCACGTCCGCGGCCTTGGTATAGATGCCGCCGCCGACGCGCATGAAGAGGGCGAGCAGCGTGCCGCCGAACCCGAACCCGAGGAGGGCGTCGGGCGCGGCCTTCTGGAAGATGAGGAAGATGATCGTGCCGCCGAGCAGGCCCAGGCCGTCGGTCAGCATGCCCGTGATCGTCCCGGCCCGGTAGGCGATCTGCATCGCCTTGTCGTAGCTCGTCCTCGAGGCGTTCGCGACGCGGACGTTCGCCTGGACGGCCATCCGCATCCCGAACTGCCCGACGAGCAGCGAGAACATCGCCCCGAGGATGAAGGCCACGGCCCGGCCGAGGCCGATGACGAGCTTCACCTGGGAGGGGTCAAGGCTCGGGAAGCGCTCCAGGGCTTCGGGCGACGGCGGGACGACGGTCACACTGAAGAACAGAGCGACCGTCAGGACCGCAATCAAGGGGAGGATCGTCCTGAGCTGGCGGGTCAGGTAGGCGTTGGCCCCCTGCTTGATGGCTTCCCAAACCTCGATCATCTTGGGAGTGCCCTTGTCCTCGCGGAGGATGCTCCGCCGGAGGAACATGGCATAGGCCAGCCCGAGGAGGGCGATGCCAATGACGACGGCCAGGGCGGTGGATTCGAACGACGACATGTGGATCATGGGAGCGCTCCTTCCTTGCTCTTATCCGTCGTGAACGTCCCAGGACCGGGGGATGGTCGTCGGGAACGGCCAGAGGGAAATCCCGTTCCGATCGCCGACATACAATCCGCCCTGCGCTTCATGGCGATACCCGACCCAAGCGTGAAACGGGACGTCGTCCAGGAACTCTCCCAAGGCGATGACCTTGGTCTTCTTCGTCGGTTTGGCGGCCAGCTCTTCGCGGGCCTCTTCGTAGCGGCTGGCCGCCACGACTTCGTGGTCTTCCTCAATCAGCTCGGTGAACATGACCTGGCGGAAGATCTTGCCGGGCCGGTGCGTGACGTACCAGGCATACTCCTCGGGCGTCAGGTTGGTCATGACCAGGAGCTGGATGGGCTCGACGATCATCAGCAGCCGGGAGGTCCGAACGGCGGGGACCGGCCGGCCGATCGAGCGGGCGACCTGGTCGGTCGTCAGCTCTTCGTGGCAGGCGTGGTTGACGAACGGGAGGAGGGACGCCGGAGGCCCCATCTCTAGGAGATGGCCGCCGGTCTTGGCCAGAACGAGGCGCTTGTAGGCCACGAGCGGCGTGACGTTGAAACCGTCGTTCGAGAGCGCGGTTTTGGTCCGCTTTCCCGACCGGACGGCGGCCAGGGCGGCGATCGCGTCGCCGGTCGCATCGCGCCAGCCGCCCTCGTCGAGGAAGCGGTAAGCCGGCTTGTCGCCGTCCAGGGCAAGGTCGACCTGGATCGTCTTCCCCCGGAAGTATTTGGCCGAGCCCGGGCTGCGGTGCTTGGCGAATCCCTCGAGTCCCAGACTCGTGGCCACAATAAGGCCGTAGGGGACGGTCAAAATCAAGTTCAAGTCGTTCATGTTCTCACCTTTCTGCCGCATGAGCCCTTGGGCAGGGCTGAAGAAGGACTGGGTTTTGCCCTCTCGGGCGAGTCAAGATTAATCAAAGGCCACTGTTCAAGTCAATATTATTGCGTCGCCGGGGCGCTTGAAATCCGGGAGGACGTGTCATTCGCTCCCGCTTATTCCATATTAATTATATAATAATAGTAGGATTGAAGACAAGATATCCATTCCAAACGAACCATACGAAATTGACCGGCCTGGGCGCGTTTTGATATGGTGAGGACGCCCAAATTACGTTAAAGTCATTGATAACAAAGGAACGACCTTAGACAGCCAGGTTCTCCCGGCCCCAAAGCGCTGACGCCGCGCCCGGCGGGCTTTTTTCGGGAACTTTCCGGGGCCGGAATTCGTCTTTCGGGGTGTAGTGAATGGAATTGGAAGCGATCATCCGCGATTGCCTGGACGGCAACGAAGGAGCCTGGCATATGCTTGTCGACCTCTATGCGAAAAAGATCTTCAACATGGCTTATCAGTTCGCCGGCAGCGTGCCTGAGGCCGAAGATCTGACGCAGGACATCTTCCTGAAGCTCCACCACGCCTTGCCCAAGTACGATTTCGGGAAAAACTTCACCGCCTGGTTCCTCACCCTGGCCAAGAACGCCCTCATCGACGAGTACCGCCGGACCAAATGGGAAAAGAAGCAGCGGGACGAATTCGACGATCGGTTCTACGCCGCCGCGTCCGCGACAACCGGGTTGGCCGCCGACGACCCCGAGCGGGGATTGGCCGAGGAGGAGACGCGCCGCATCCTCTGGGCGGGGCTGAACGCGCTGCCGCCCGACATGCGCCTGGCCATCATCCTCAAGGAGATCCAGGGCAAGAAATACGAGGAAGTCGCCGACATCCTGGGACTCCCCGTCGGCACGGTGAAGTCCCGCATCAACCGCGGCCGGCTGCAGCTGGCCAAAATCCTGAAAGACCGGAAGGAGAGCGCCCATGACGCCCTGTGAACGGATCGAAGGGCTCCTGGCATCCTACGTGGACGGCGAACTCGGTCCCGACGAGAAGGCGCTCGTCGAAGCGCACCTCGCCGCCTGTCTCGAATGCGCCGCGCTCGCCGCCTGCCTGAAGTCCGCGGACGCGGCCCTCGCCGCTTTCCCGGACATCCAACCGGCCCCCGCCCTGATGCAAAAGCTCCGGGCCGTTCCCGCGCCCCGGCGGCGGTTCCGGCTCAGCTTCGATGCCCTGCTCCGGCCGTCGCTCCAGCCGGTCTTCGCCGTCGCCACGATCCTGGCCGTTGGTTTTTCGCTCTACATGGCCAGCCCCGACAAGAAGCGCATCGACCAGGCCATCAACCGCCAGATCCACCTCGGCTACAGCGCCTTCGAGAAGCTGACGGCCCGGGCCGGCGCCCTGACCGACAGCCTGGGCGCGGCCGCCGACAACCTTTTCGTCTCGCTCGGGAAGATCAACCCCCTGGGCAAGACCGACGCTTCCGACCGATAGATCGACAAGGAGAACAACCATGACCGACCGCATCGTCATCCAGAAACGGCCGCCCAAGTCGGGCGCGGCCGCGGGCATCCTCTCGGCGATCTTCCCCGGCATCGGACAGATCTACAACGGGCAGTACGTCAAGGGTGTCCTGTTCCTGGCCATCTTCACGGGGCTGGTCACCATGCAGCCCCACGCGGGGCAGCCGTTCCAGGCCCTGATGCTCGCCGGCTTCTACATCTTCCAGATCATCGAGGCCGTGCAGTCCTCCAAGGAGATCAACCGCCTGGCCCTCGGGGAGAACGGCGGCTCGTCCGGGCCCGGCGCCGCGGCGCCCCTCCCGCCGACCCCCGCCGCGCAGGCCAGGTCCGGCTCGGTGTTCTGGGGCATCGTCCTCATGGCCCTGGGAGGGATCTTCCTCCTGGGTAATTTCGAGATCATCGACTACGACCGCATCTTCGACTTCTGGCCGGTCATCGTGATCGTCATCGGACTCAAGATGATCGCGGACTACTTCACCAAGAAGTCCGCGTGAGCAAGGAGGCACCATGTCGCCGCAACGCAAGAAAGACTCCCTGATCTGGGGCGCGATCCTCATTATCATCGGGGCCATCTTCTTCCTCGAAAACTTCCACATCGACGTCTGGAACTACGTCTGGAAGCTCTGGCCCGTGGCCCTCATCGTCTGGGGCGCACTGAAGCTCGTGGCCGGGCTCCGGGAAGGCCGGGATCGATCCGCCGGGAGCGACGGCCTGCCGCCGCGGCAGGGCTGAGATGAAGGCCCGGGAAATTTTCCTGGCCCTGGCCCTCATCGCCTTCGGCACGCTCACCTACTACGCCAAGTCGGGGCGGCTGCAGATCGACGGGGACGGCGGCTGGCTTTTCTGGGGGCACACCGAGGAATTCCTCTTCGAGGAACCAGCCCAGGCGCTCCCCGGCCCACTCCCCCGGGAACTCCAGGTGATCAATGCCCACGGAGCCATCGAGATCCGCGGAGCGGAAACCGACGCGATTACGGTCACGTTCAAAAAGAGCATCAACCGCAAGACCCGCGAGGAGGCCCAGAAGGTGGCCGACCAGCTCAAGATGATCGTCAACCGGGAGGAGCCGCGGCTCATCCTCTCGACCAACCGAGACGAATTCCGGCGGAAGAACTTCGAAACCCGATTCACGATCACCGTGCCCCTGGGGCTCGCGGTCCTCGTTCGGAATTCCTACGGGCCGGTCAAGATCGAAAGGACGGGAGCGGCGGACATCGTCAATCCCCATGGCGGGGTTTCGGCCGGCCGGATCGGCGGCCGCCTGGCCGTAGACGGCAGCTACGAGGACGTCGACGTCCACGACATCCAGGGCGACGCCCGGCTCACGGCCCCCCACGCCAAGATCATCGCCGTCGGTATCCGGGGCGAACTGCTGGTCGACGCCGACTACGGCGAGCTCTTCCTGGAGAACGTGGACCGCAACGTCCGGGTCAGCGCCCTCCATTCCACGGTGAGCGGCAAGAACCTCAAAGGCGAGATCGAGATCAAGAATTCCTACGAAAAGGTGTCCCTGGCCGGCACGGGGCCGGCCAAGATCTTCGGCCACCACAGCGACGTCGAGGCCGAGGGGATCGACGGCCGGCTCGAAATCGGGAACGCCTATGCCAAGCTGACGCTCGGCGGGGTGAATGGCGATTTGCGGATCGAAGGTTCGAACATTGAGGTCCATGCCGAACGCGTGGCGGCCCACGAGATCTACGTCAGCACGGCCTACGAAAATGTGGAGATTCTCGGATTCAGCGGCCAAGCGACGATCGTCCAGCGGCACGGGGACGTGGCCCTCGAGCCGGACAAGCTGACCGGGCCCATCGATGTCCGGGCGTCCTACGCCGCCGTGCGGTTCGGCTGGCCGGCCGGCGTGCGAGCGCCGTTCGAAGGCGAAACGAAGTCGGGCGCCATCCACTGGAACCTGGCGGACAAGCCCGCCTTCGAGGAGACGAATGGGAAATCCGTGACCCGGGCGTACCCGGACGCGGCCGGCCCGACGGTCAAGATCGTGACGAGCTACGCCGACATCCGGGTCGAAGAGACGGCGAAAAAGCGCTAGATATTGGATTCGCCAGGGGGGGTCGCTCGCTCCCTGTGCTGCGGGTGGCGGATGCGCTGCGCCAGGACGCCGTTGATCTTGATGTTGAAAAAGGAAATCAGGTTCGTCACGTCCTTCTTGAACTTGGTCACATAGCGGACGAAATCCTTCTCCAGCTTGTAGCGCAAGATTCCTTCGAACTCCCCGACTTCGTCGTGGAGCTCCACCAGGAAGTGGTTGATCGTCCGATACTGGGCGTTGATGTCGATCAGGTCGATTTCGGTCAGGTTGGCGAAGTCGAGGTGGGGGGGCAGGGGCTCGAGGATGGCCAGGGCCTCGGCGTTCAGCTCGGTGACCGATTCCCGGATTTCCTGGAAGAACGAGTCGTAGTCGGCCGGCCGTTTCAGCTTCTCATGGGCCATGGCGGCGAGCTTCCCGCTCTGGTCCTGGAGCGAGCTGATGAGCTCCCGGATGCCGAAATATTTCCGCTTGAAATTCAAGAGGTCGACGAAATCCCGGCCGATGTAGATCTTGTCCTCATAGTGGGTCTGGAGCTCCAGGGGAGAATGGGTGTAGTACTTGATTTCGAACCGACGGCCGCCGGATTCCTTGTCCCGCACCCGGGCCAGCAGGAGATGGCCGTTCTGCTCGATGAAATAGCTGTTCACCTCGACCAGGGCCGAATAGGCCGCCAGGCTCTGGACAAGCCATTCCTTGAGGTGCGTGAGCAGCGCCTCCCGCTTCGAGACGAGCTCGTGGATGCGGGCATCGGACGAGGGGCTGAGGACGGTGAAGGACGGCGACAGCAGGCAGAGAACGGGGCCGCGGCCAAGTTCGAGATAGAGGTTTTTCAGGATCTTCTGGTGGAGATCGTCGAGGATCAGCGGTTTCAGCACCGGCAGGTCCTTGAGATCCAGCTTGAGGAGTTCTTCGACTTCGTTCATGGGAGGCCTCCCCTTCCGAAGGCGAATCGATCTTAGCACCGCCCGTCCTCAAAATGCAAACTAAGGAGAGAAGCCGAGAGGGGTAGAGAAGGTGCTGAGGATAGCGGGCCGTCGGCCCGCCGGTTTCCCCGGCGAGGAAACCGGCTCATTTCCTCGGCTCGCTCCCAGCGGCGCGATGCGCCGCTGGGCCATGCCCGCTCGCCTCCGGATGGCCTCCTTGCCCGCTATCCTCAGCACCTAAGAGTCAAAGAGATCGGCCGTGCAGGGTCCATCGATCATCGCCGTATTTTGTCCGTTCGATAGCCGCAATGGATTCTTCATCCTCAGCCGTGAGGGCCAGGGGCCCGGGATCGACATGGAAAAATTCCCTGAAGCCGGCGACGAGACGCTCCGCCGCCCACCCGAACTCTACGGGCCGGCCGAGGGCTTCGGACAGCGAGGTCATCCGGATCTCGGCCGCGTCCTCCCAGAGCAGCGAGACGGACTTCAGCAGCCGCTCGTCGTGGTCGAGCGGGAGGGATCCGTGCTGGAGAAACCCCGTTCCCATCCGCTTCTGGGCGCTCCCGATGATCTTCTTGCCCTCGAGCTCGATTTCATCCTGCGCGGGATGCGAAAAGCAAGGCAGGTCGCTCTTGGCGTAGAAGGGCGGGGCCTTGCCGGCGGAGGTTGGCGCGAGCCCCATGAGCTCGAGCCCCCGCATCAGCGCCCGGGAGATGAGCTTATAGGACCCGGCCAGGGTCCCGGTGAAGGTCTCCGTGTCCGAGGATACGACCGAGTATGTGATTTCCCGATGATGGAGGACGAGCTTCCCCCCCGTGATGCGCCGGACGACGTCGATGCCGTTCTTGCGGCAGAATTCGAGGTCGACGACCTTGGCCACTTTTTGGGTATAGCCGAGCGAGGCCGTGGGCCGCTCCCATTGATAGAACCGGAGATACGTCCGGGGCCGGTCGTCCAAAGAGCGGAACAGATGTTCGTCGACGGCCATATTCCGGGACCCCGGCAGGGGCCGGGGTTCGATGAGCAGCTGCCAAGAGGTCATGGGGCTTGTCGCGGGCGGCCCTTTCGCGCCGCTGGAGACGATTTCCATAAAATAGAACCGTTCCCTTTTCAGTCAAAACGGGGAGATAGAGCGGGCAATGGGACTCGAACCCACAACACCGGGCTTGGGAAGCCCGTACTCTACCATTGAGCTATGCCCGCTCTTTCTCCCCGTCCGGGTTTCCGAGCTCGCTCGCGGAGAGAATTCTAGCAGATTCGGCCGTCTTGTCAACCGACGCCTGTCTTCCATATCGACCAAGCGCGAAAAATAAATAGTGCGGCCGATATCCGGGCTCGGGATAGCGGACAAGGAGGCCATTCTCGGTCCGCTATCTCGAGCCTTTTGCTATATTCTCTTTATTGCTTACTGCAGCTTAATCGTCTTGGACGCTTTTCCGCCCTTCACGCTGTCGTAGGCCACCTTGATCTCGCCCGATCCCTTGACCAGGTACATGATCGTCTTGCCGGTCTTGCCGGCCAGTCCGTTCCGGAGCATGATCCGCTTCAGGTCCTTCTGGTCGATGAACTGGGTGACGTTCGGCTTGACCTTGTAGGTCTCCTCGTCGTCGATCCAGCTCGCGGAGATGACCTCCACGGACTTGCCCTCGAGCGTCAACAGGTCGGGCCGGATGACGCCGTTCGCCGCGACTCGCTCCAGGATGGTCGGCGTGACTTTCGGGTTGGAGATGTCGACGAAGACCCGGTACACGTCGTCCTTGATCTTCTCGGCCGCAGCGTCGCCCAACTTGATCATGGGCAGCTCGTCCGCCTGAAAGAGAGTGAAGGCCATGTTCCGGTGGCAGAGCTCCTCGTTCATGAACCGCGGCGGGACCCGGCTCGTGAACTTCCGGAAAACGCCGCCGAGCTCGACCTCGCCGAACTGGGGATGGTTGAATTTCTTCCACTCCATGAGCTGCGCGCCGAACTCGACCTTGTCGTTGAAGAAGTAGTTGGCCTTCCGGCCGCTGATCGGGCTGTTCGGGTCCTTCTGCTGCTCCTTGAGCTCGGGACTGGTGAAGTACTGCTCGCCGTTCCAAAGCTCGTTCGAGAACGAAAGGATGCCCATGCCGTCGTTGGTCCAGTCGATGAACCCTCCGTGCACGGTGTAGAGGCCGCTCCAGATCACGATATACCGGTAGAAGGGCAGGATCCGCTCGCCCGTCCGGCCGAGCTCGTCATAGGCCCGGATGTCGGTCGCGGGATACTCCCCCACCGCCTCGGCGCCGGGGCCCCGGAGGATCATGCCCCCGTTGTTGTGGTAGGACTGGACGCCGGCGATGTTCGGATGGGCGAAGATGAAGTCGACCTCGGCCCGCGCCTCGGGGATCTGGGTCGGGTAGTCCATCGAACCGCTCTGGATGTAGTTCGGCTGCCAGTCGTAGGGATAGTTCCGGTTGGGGTCGTAGCCGCCGAGGTCGTCCTCGGCCACCCGGCCGTCGTGGTCGTTGTCGATGCCTTCCGAGCCGAGCATGATGTAGTCGCCCGTCTCGCCGAAAGGCACGATCTCCATGACCCGGGGGTCGGTCGCGCTCGGCCGGTAGTTCCCTTTGCCGGGGAGGTACTTCCGCATCTGTTCGACGACGCCGTTGCCGTTCAAGTCGGTCGGCTTGTCCTCGTCGAACTGGTAATCGCTGTCGTCGTCGACCGGCACGTGCCCGGACCGGGCGCTCCCGCTGGGGCTCTCGAAGAAATACTGCCGGCCGTCGGGATTGATGGTCGGAATGATGTAGAACACCCGCTCGTTGACCAGCTTCGTGATCTGGTCGAGGCGGCCGTAGTTCTCCATCAGGAACCAGACGGTGTAGAGGCAGATCTCGCCGCCCTGGATCTCGTTGCCATGGACGTTGGCCTCGATCATCATCGCCGCCTTGTTCGCCTCCGAGCCCGTGTCGGGGTTGTTGATGGTCACGGCAATGATCTCGCGCCCCTCGTAGCTCCGGCCGATGGTGTTGACCTTGACGAATTTCGGCCAGGCCTGCTCCATCCGCCGCATGTCGGCGTAGATCTCGTTGGTGTCGTGCCACCGGTCGAAGTCGATCTTGACTTTGAACGGCGGATCGGACGCCTTCTGGGTCAGGGCTCCCTGCGGCAGCAGGGCCAGGACGGCGAATAGGACGAGGCCGGCCTTGGCGATCGTTCCCAGGGTCTTCATGGTTTTGCTCTTGTTCATGAATTTCATGGTCGGTCTCCTCACTTCAAAACCACGGACTGCCGGGCCGTGCCGCCCTTCTGCGACACGACCTTGAGCTCGACCTTGTCCCCGGCTTTGGCCTTGATCAGCCATTCGAATTTCATTCGGGCCCCCGAGCCGCTCAGGGACTGGATGCTGGTGGATTTGGAGTTGCCGGAGAGGATCGTCCCGGGTTCGACTTGGAGCTGGACCAGGGTGGGCTTGACCGCCCGGGCCGCGACCGCATGGCCGAGGGCCGTGGGCCAGAAGCCGGTGTTCTCCACCTCGGCCTTGATCCGGAAGAGGCCGCCGCCGTGGTTCGTGAATTCGAGCTTGGCGATGCCGATCTTGGGAAAGAGCGAAGTCAGGTAAAGGGCGAAATCGGCGTGGGATTTCCCCAATTCGGCGATCTTGGCCGCCGGCGGGTTGACCGTGACGTAGGGTTTGAAGCCGCCCACTTCAACTTCGCCGAAATCGGGGTGCTTGACCTTCGTCCAAGCTACGAAGCCGTCGATCTTCTCCCGGTCCATCCACTGGAGGAGCTGGCGGTCCATCGCCTGCGCGTCGCCGCCCCCCGCCGCTCCGGCCGCGCCCGTAAAGCCGCCGCGGGCGCCTCCGGCTCCAGCGCCCCGCTGGGCGCCCATGGCCGCCATCTGGGTTTGTCCCGTTTGCCCCCCGCCCGCGGGAGGCTGGCCGCCGCCGGGCATCCCGGGTCCGCCCTGGGCGCGCGGCGTGTCGGGCAGGCCCCAGCCGGGCGTCGAGAACGAGGGCACGCCGAACTGGAAGTAGCCGTATTGGAAGAATGCGCCCTCGGGCTTGACCACGAGAGGCTGCGTGCGGAGGCCCGTCAACTCGGCGTACTTGGCGCTCACGAAGCGGAAGTATTCGACGTCGGCCGCGTTGACCGTCGTCGCGGCCGCCCGTGCCGGCTGCTGGGCCCGGGCACTCGTCGGCTGCTGCGCCGCGCCGGCCGCCTGGCCGCCGCGCGCTCCGCCTCCGCCCCCGCCCATGAGCTGGGCCAGCATCTCTTCGCTGATCATCATTTCGCCGCCCCCCCCGCCGCCGCCCCGGCCCCGGCCGCCGCGGCCGCCGCCGAACGACATCGCGGGGAAAATCCCATTCCGGCCCGCGCCGGCGATGGTCGCATTGGCGAACTCGACGAGGTCGAGCTGTTTGCCGGCGCTCATTTGGCCGGCCGCCGTCGGGGCGACGATCAGGTTGTCGCTCTCGCCGAAAGTCAGGATCGCGGCCACGTTGCGGTGGGCGATCATGAACTCCATCACGGCCCGGGTCTCGGGCTCGCTGACCATATACCGGCCGGCGTCCTTCTTGAAATAAGGATACTCATGCATGAAGTTCCGGTTGATGTTGACCCCGCCCGGACCGTCCTCGGCGATGAAACCGTCCTTGTCCTGGTCGAAGCCTTCCCCATACAGGGCGTATCCGCCTTTCTCGCCCTTCTTGGGATCGGCCCGCTTCATCAGGCGCGGCTCGTCGGGATCGATCATGTACGGGCCGTTGGGATCCTTGACCCGCATAACCGTCAGGAACCCGTCTTTATTGAGGTCGACCGGCCCGTCCTCGTCCACCCGGCCGTCGTTGTCGTCGTCGTACGGCCGGACGTTCGTCCGCCTTGCCCATTTGACCGGCGCCCACATGAATTCGGCGCCGTCGGGGTTGATCCGGGGCATGATGTAGACAACCGATGTGTCCAACCGCTGTTTCACCGCCGGATTGGTCGCGTAATTCTTGACCAGATAGTCGGCGATGAAGACCGCGAGCTCGCTACCGACGAGGTGGTCGGCCTCGAAGTTAGCCGCGATGAGAAGCGCGGGGCGCTCGGCCACCGGCGTGCCGGCCGGGTTGGCGATCTGGAGCACCCAGAGGTCCCGCTTCTCGAGCGTCTTGCCGAGGGAATCCAGCTTGACGATCTGGGGATTGGCTTTCGCCAGGCCCTGGACCATCGCCGTCAGCTCGGCATAATTATGGTACTTCGAAAAATCCTGAGCCTGTCCCTGCCCGGCCGCCGCGAGCAGCACGATGACGACGAGTAGAACGGCCCCCGTGAACCTAAAGGTTCGTAACATTCGGCTCATTCCTCCTCCTCAGATGGATGATCGATAAAAAAAATTCGGGCACAGGGGGTCGAATTCCGGAGAATCCGGCCCCTGCCCCCCGGCAAATTACTTAAACATCGGATCGGGGTTGACCGTGACCTTCTTGGTCGCGATCTCCTTGCCGTCCACGGTCAGCGTGACCTTGTAAGCGCCGTTGTCCACGGACAAGCCGCCCCGGCCGCCGCGCCCGCCGCCGCCGCCGAACCCGCCCGGCCCGCCCGCCGGAGCGCCGGCAGCCGCCTGCCGGTTCAGGTCCCAGACATTCTTCTGCAGGCCCTTCTTAACGGCGCCATTGAGCTCCTGGATCAGGTTCCCTTCCAGGTCCTTGATGGTGAGTTTGACGGTTTTGGCGTCGGCCTTCAGATAATAATAAATCGATGCGCCGTTCGGGGGGTTGTTGGCCCTGGCCATTTCGCCCAGGGTCTCCCCCCTACGCTCGTAACGGCTCCAGCGGGTGACGTTCTTCATGTCGAACAGGGTGGCGTCCTTCTGGAGAATCTCGGGCTTGAACTCCTTGATCGGAAAGATGTCGGCGATATAGATGCCGCGGCCGTAAGTCCCGATGACGAGCTCGCGCTCCCGCTTCTGAATGTCGATGTCCCGGATGATGACGTTGGGAGCCGTGGACGAGAAGTTCGCCCAGGTCTTCCCCTGGTCGACCGTGACATAGACGCCGTAGTCGGTGGCCAGGTAGAGCACGTTGGCGTTGTCCGGGTCCTCCTTGACCCGATAGATCGGGTTGTTCATCCCGGCGGAGATATCCTCCCAGGTCTTGCCCAGGTCGCGGGTGACGAACAGCCAGGTCTTGTCCTCGCTGTGCGTCCGGTAGCCGTTGTAGGCCACATAGCAGGTCTTCTCGTCGAAGGCCGACGGGACGACGGACTTGACCCAGCGGTCATACGGGATGAGCGCGCCCTTGATGTCCTTCTTGGCCTTGCCGGCCGCATCGTAGAACTGGTTCGTGATGTTGACCCAGGTCGCGCCGCCGTCGGGCGACATCTGGAGGTTGCCGTCGTCCGTACCCGCCCAATAGAGGCCGGGCTTCTTGGACGACTCGGCGAAGGCATAGACCGTGGCGTACTGGAGGTTCGTCTTCTTGGAGAGGGCGATCCGCTCCTTGTTGGCCTTGGTCAGGTCGGGGCTGATCGTGACGAACGACCCCCGCTCGCCCCGGCTCAGGGAGCGGTGGACGAACTGGGAGGCGATGTAGACGATGCCCGGATTGTGGGGCGAGAGGACGATCGGCGCGTTCCACTGGTAGCGCTGGGCCGGGACACCGGCCGCCGCCTCCTCGGGCGTGGTCCGCTTGGCCAGGGAGATCGTATCCCCCGTCTTGAGGTTCATCCGGCTCGAGCCGCCGAACTGGCTCTCATAATAGACGTATTCGGGGTTCCACCAGTCGCGGACCGCGTAGAAGCCGTCGCCCGTGGGCAGGTAGAGCCAATCCGCGGCGAAGACGCCATATTGGTTCCGGTTCTGGGAGGGCCCCAGCCAGCAGCCGTTGTCCTGGGTGCCGCCCATGACGTTATAGGGCATCTCGTTGTCCGCGGAGACGTCGTAGAACTGCTGGGCCGAGATCGTGTTCTTCTGGCTCCAATGCGCGCCGCCGTCCCAGGTCTCGCAGACGCCGCCGTCGTTGCCGCTCAGGATGTGCTTGGAGTTGAGCGGGTCGACCCAGGCGCCGCGATGGTCGACATGCGTCTTCATATTGCCGGCGTCCCAACCGGTGGCCTTGAAGGTTTTGCCCGCGTCGGTCGAAACCGTGGCGTTGGTGTCCGTGCAGTAGACGGTCTGGTCGTTGATCTGGTCGATGACGATCCGGCCGTAGTAGCCGCCCTCGGTCTGGTTGACCTGGGCGCTGCCGCCGGTCTGGGCGTAAGCCGTCATCCTCTTCCAGGTCTCGCCCTGGTCGTCCGAACGGTAGATGACGCCCGATCGCTTCGTCGGCTGGAGATTGGCGAGGGCATTGCCATACAGCATCTCCAGGACGTGCCGGTTGACGATCTGGGCACGCCCTTTGGCTTCGGAGGAGTCCGCCTTGGGCGCTTCCTTCTTGGTCAGCTTTTCGACCTCGTCGATCGCGGCTATGAGGTCCTTGTCCTTGGCATAGACCTTGCGGGCCGCGGCGTCGAACTTGGCCAGGTCCACGCCCGATTTCGTCAGGAAGTCCTTGTCCCCGATCGCCTCGTTGAGCTTCTTGACTAAGTCGGCCTCGTTCTCCGCCGTGAAGGGCGTGAACTTGGGCGCTTGCTTGGCCAGTTCCGGATTGATCTTGAAGGTCTTGAATTTGGCGAACGTGAAGTCCTCGGCCCAGAGCGCCGCACCGCGGCCGCCGCCCCCCCCGCCGAATCCGCCGGGCGCGCGGAAATTCGCCGCGCCGTCGCGCTCGGCCAGGCCGAGGTTCACTTCCTCGTCGAGCCGGGCGTAGACGATGGCCGGGTTCTTCTCGAAGACGGCCAGTCCGGTCCGGCCGACCTCGACGCCGACCGGAAGGCCGTTGATGAGCTTCTTCCAGGTCTTGCCGCCGTCGGTCGTCTTATACAGGTCGTTGCCGGCCTGCCGATCGAGGTAGGTCCAGGCCCGGCGAAAGGTTTTATAGGCCTGGGCGATGACGATATCGGAGTTGCGGGGATCGATGACGAAGTCGCCGACGCCCCGGTCCTTCATCGGGAAGATGTTGGCCCAGGTCTTGCCGCCGTCCGTGCTCTTGTAGAGGCCGCGCTCGCAATCCATCTCGTTGTCGTAGAGCTTGCCTTCGGCCGCAACATAAACGATGTCTGGGTTTTTGAAGTCCACCCCGACCTTGGGGATGAAAAAGCTTTTCTCCAGGCCGATCCGGACCCAGGTCTTGCCCGCATCCGTGGATTTCCACATCCCGTTGCCGTGGGCGCTCGACCGGGCGTGCATCGGTTCGCCGGTGCCCAGGTAGAGGATGCTTTGGTTCGATGGAGCGATGGCCATGTAGCCCATGCTCATGTTGCCGTACTTGTCGAAGAGAGGGTCAAAATGGATGCCGCCGTCCTCGGTTTTCCACAAGCCGCCTGAGGCGGTGAGGACGTAATAGGCCTGGCTCTGGCCGCGCGGCACCGCGAATTCGGTGATGCGCCCGGAGAAGGTGAACGGGCCGATGAAGCGCCAGGCGAATTGGTTGAAGTCGTCCGTCGTCACCGGGTTGGCGGCAGGAACGGGGGCCGGGGTCGGAACGGCGGGTTTGGCTGGCGCGGGCGCCTGGGCCGAAACCGCGAGGGCCAGGCCGCCCATCAGGACGGCCGCCGCCAGGATGCTCCATAGCGACTTGGGGGATGATCTCACGATGATGCCTCCTTCATGAAAATGATTTATCGTTCTCAGGGCGAAAGGACCTCGGTCCCCGATTTCAGGCTGCTGATGTAGAACCGCGGCTCGCGGCCGAAGGCGTCGCGGAATGCCCGCACGGCGCTTTCCTCGAGGGCCCCGACCGCCTTTTCCTCGACCAGGTTGATCGTGCACCCGCCGAACCCGGCGCCCATCATCCGCGCGCCGAGAACGCCGGGGACGGCCTGGGCGGCGTCGACGAGGACGTCGAGCTCGCGGCAGCTGACCTCGTAGTCGTCGCGGAGGCCGTCGTGCGAGCCGTTCATCCGCCGTCCGAAGGCGGCGAAGTCGCCGGCCTTGAGGTCGGCGCAGGCGTCCTCGACGCGCCGGTTTTCCCGGACGACGTAGTCGCAGCGGCGGAAGATGACCGGGTCGAATTCCGCCCGGTGGGCCTCCAGGAGCTCCCGGGACACGTCGCGGAGGCTGCGGAGCGCGGGATCGTATTTCGATAGGAGCTTCACTCCCACCTCGCACTGGCCCCGGCGGACATTGTATTCCGAGGAGGCCAGCTCGCGTTTGACCTGGGTGTCACAGAGCACGATCCGGAGGTCGCCCCGATCGAACGGGAAATACTGATAATCCAGGCTCCGGCAGTCGAGCTTGAGGACGGATTTCGGGCGGCCGAAGATGTTGATGAACATGTCCATAATGCCGCAGCGAACTCCGACGAACTCGTTTTCGGCTTTCTGGGCGAGTTTGACCAGGGCCAGCGGATCCAGCCCCAGCCCGAAGATGCGGTTCAGGGAGAAGGCCAGCCCGGCCTCGATCGCCGCCGACGAGGACATGCCCGAACCGATAGGGATATCGCCCCCGTACACGCAGGCGAAGCCGCCGATGGGGTGCCCGCCCTTGCGGAGCTGGTCGACGACGCCGATGAGGTAATTCGGCCAGCGCTTGTCGCTCGGGGCGAGGCCGGCCAGGTCGAATTCGTGGGACTGTTCGAGATCGGCCGCGTGCAGCGTGACTTTCGACCCCGGCCGCGGCCCGACGGCGAAATAGATGGCCTTGTCGACGGCCGCGGGCAGGACGAAGCCTTCGTTGTAGTCGGTGTGCTCGCCGATGAGGTTGACCCGGCCGGGCGACCTCACGAGCAGCGGCTCGGCCCGGAAGAGCTCCCGGTAGGTGTCCGCGAGGCGCTGCGGCCGGCCCGGGCCGGCGGGATCAGTCGACGGTCGCATGGCGGTTCGCGAGGACGAAGACGAGGCCGGCAGCGACCATGAGTCCCCCCCACCAGACGGCGGGATGCAGACGGGCGAGCACGGTCTTGGATTCGACGTGGGCCAGAAGGTCGTAGATTCCTGTGATCAAAATCACTCCCCCCATGAAGAGGAGGACCAATCCGACAAAAAACCAGATCGGCTTCATTTTTTTGACGTTGTCGGTCATGGTTTTCTTCCCTTCCTCCGGCATCTCACCAGAAATAGACGTTGAGCAGGACCATGACGATGAGGGCCAGGACGGCGACGAAGGCCGGCTGCTTGAACCAGGGGACGTGCGCCCCAACCGTCTCGGGCGTCAGGCCTTTGACCAGGCCTACGAGCTCGGCTTCGGGTTTCTTCTTCGTGAACAGGCTGACGGCGACCGTCACCCCGAAGCAGATGAGCCAAGCCCACCAGGCCCGCCAGAAGTTGGCGGCCATGTCGCTCGCCCCCTTGTTGGACAGGGTGAGGACGCCGGCCTGGATCCACTCGAACTTGACGGCCAGGTACAGGGTGAACGACGAACCCATCCCGGCGATGAGGCCCCAGAACGCCCCGTTGGGCGTGATCCACTTGACGAACATCCCCAGGAGCATCGTGGCGAAGAGCGGCGCGTTGACCCAGGAGAAGATGGCCTGCATGTAGTCCATGATCGTCGGCATGCTCTTGGCCCAATAGGCGGTCGCGACGCTGATCACGATCCCGACGATCGTGGCCGCGCGCCCCATCCGGAGCAGATGCTTGGGCGAAGCCTTCTTGTTGATGACCGACTGGTAGATATCGTAAGTCCAGACGGTGTTGAAGGCGCTGATGTTGCCCGCCTGCCCGGCCATGAACCCGGCCAGGAGGGCGGTGATGCCCAGCCCGACGAGCCCGCGCGGGAAGTAGCGGGCGATGAGCATGGGCAGCGCGGAATCGTAGTTCAGCTTGCCCCCGTCGCTCATCAGGGCGAAGCCCGAGTTCGAGTCCTTGGCCAGGACCAGGGCGATCAGGCCGGCGATGATGACGATGAACGGCACGGCCATCTTGAAGAACGAGGCGATGATCGGGGTCATGCGGGCCGAGCGGAGGTTCTTCGCCGAGAACGCCCGCTGGACGACCAGGAAGTCCGTGGTCCAGTAGCCGAACGACAGCACGAATCCCAGCCCGAGGACGATCCCGCCCCAAGTGATCATCATTCCGTTCGCCGCGGGATCGCCCGACGTGGACCACAGCTTGGAAAACGCCTCCGGCACCCGGCGCATGATCTCGCCCACGCTCCCGATCTCGACGATGCCCAGGACGGAGACGAGGAACAGGCCGAACCAGATGAGGAAGAACTGGATAATCTCGGTGAAGATGGCCGACATCAGACCGCTCAGGGTGACGTAGGCGGCGACGGTGATCGCCGAGGCCCACATGCTGATGTCCCAGTTCCAGCCGACGAACGTGTGCAGGACGAGGGCCATGGCGTAGAGGTTGATCCCCGAGACGAGAAGGGTCATGACGGCGAAGGAAATGCCGTTGAGGACGCGGGTCTTCTCGTCGAACCGGAGCTTGAGGTAGCCCGGGACGGACTTGATCCGGCTGCTGTAATAGAAGGGCATCATGAAGATGCCCAGGAACAGCATGGCCGGGATGGCCCCAATCCAGTAGAAATGGGCCACATACATCCCGTATTTGTAGGTGTTGCCGGTCATCCCCAGGAGCTCCAGCGCTCCGAGGTTGGCCGAGAGGAACGCGATGCCCGCGACCCAGGCGCTGTTCCGCCGGCCGGCGAGGAAGAAGTCCTCTTCGGTCTTGGTGTATCGTTTCAGATAGAAGCCCATGCCGAGGATGAAGGCGAAATAGAAGAGGATGATGAACCAATCCACGAAATGGAGACCGATCGCCTGCATATCCGCGAGCTCCTTCCCGGAAAACGTAGAGGGAGAAATATCACAGCCATCGGGTGAAGTCAATTCGGGGAGGCTCAGGGCAAGGAATTTGAAAAAAGTCAGGTCAGAAAACGAATTAAGATTGACAGACCCAGCCGCGCCTCCATATAATTCAGGGCGATACGAACCGGGAAAGAGGTGCCCTCCATGGCCAAATCCGAAGTCCCCGCCAAGGTTCCCGATCCCATCGCGCCCCGGGCCGACGCGGCCTCCGCCTTGGGGGCTTCAATCCTGCTCACCGGCGACATCTCGGGCGATGAGGATCTGGTCCTGCGCGGGACCTTCAAGGGCGCGATCCGGATCCGGAACCACAGCCTGTTCATCGAGCGCGGGGCGAACGTCGAAGCCGACATCGAGGCCGCCAGCGTGGCCGTCTCCGGCAGCCTGACCGGCAATATCCGGGCGTCGGGCCGGGTCGTCCTCTCGAGCGATGCCCGAATGAAGGGCGACATCACGGCCGCCAAAATCCATATCCGGGACGGCGCCCAATTCCGGGGCAGCATCAAGATGGACAAAGGCGGGGCGTAAGCCGGCAGCCGAAAGGCCGTCGTCCCGAGGCCTCGAACATCCCTTCATGATGGACCGATTCAAGCTCGTCTCCGATTTCGTCCCCCAGGGGGATCAGTCCCAGGCCATCCGGGGCCTGGCGCACGGCATTGCCGGCGGCCTCCGCCACCAGGTCCTGATGGGCGTCACGGGCTCGGGCAAGACGTTCACTATGGCCAACCTCATCGAGGAGCTCAACCGGCCTGTCCTCGTCATCTCGCACAACAAGACGCTCGCCGCCCAGCTCTACCAGGAGTTCAGGCGGTTTTTCCCCCGGAATTCCGTGGAATATTTCGTCTCCTACTACGATTATTACCAGCCCGAGGCATACATAGCCTCTTCGAACACCTACATCGCCAAGGAAGCGACGATCAACGAAGAAATCGACCGGATGCGGCTCAACGCCACGAACTCCCTGTTCGCCCGACGCGACGTCATCATTGTCGCCTCGGTTTCGTGCATCTACGGCATCGGCGCCCCGGAGACGTACTACGCGATGAGCTTTCCGGTCGAGACCGGCCAGCCGCTCCCCCGCCGCGACATCCTCCGAAAGCTGGTCGAGATCCAATACAATCGACAGGAGGCCGATTTCCAGCGCGGCGGCTTCCGGGTGCGGGGCGACATCGTCGAGGTCTTCCCGGCCTACGCCGATTTCGCCTATCGGATCGAGCTCGACGGCGACCGGGTGAAGCGAATCTCCTCGATCGACCCGCTCCTCGGGACGGTCCGCGAGATTTTCAACCGGGTCGTCATCCATCCCCGGACCTTCTTCTCCACGCCGAAAGACGTCCTCGAGGAGTCCGTCCGCGGCATCGAACGCGAGCTCGAGGAGCGGCTGGGCTTTTTCCGGGCGCAGGGGAAGATCGTCGAGGCGGAACGCATCGAAGAACGGACGCTGCGCGACCTCGACATGCTCCGCGAGTTCGGCTACTGCCCGGGCATCGAGAATTACTCCCTCTACCTGAGCAAGCGGAAGCCCGGCGAGCCCCCCTATACCCTGCTCGATTACTTTCCCAAGGACTTCCTGACCATCATCGACGAGTCGCACGTCTCCGTGCCGCAGATCGGCGGCATGTACTTCGGCGACCGGTCGCGAAAGGAAACGCTTATCGAGCACGGGTTCCGCCTGCCCTCCGCTCTGGACAACCGCCCCCTGAATTTCCAGGAATTCGAGTCCCACGTCGGTCAGACGATCTACGTCTCCGCGACGCCGGGCCCCTATGAGCTGCGCAAAGTCGAAGGCCGGGTCGTCGAACAGGTCATCCGGCCGACCGGCTTGATCGATCCCATCGTAGAAGTACGGCCGGTGAAGGGGCAGGTCGATGATCTCCTGATGGAAATCCGGGCGCGGACCGCGGCGAAAGAGCGAACGCTGGTCACCACGTTAACCAAGAAAATGGCCGAGGACCTGACCCGCCACTACCACGAACAGGGGCTCCGGGTCCGCTATCTCCACTCCGAGATCGAGACGCTCGACCGGGTGAAGATCCTCAGGGACTTGCGCAAGGGCGTCTTCGACGTGCTTGTCGGCATCAACCTCCTCCGCGAAGGCTTGGATCTGCCCGAAGTCTCGCTGGTCGCGGTCCTCGACGCCGACAAGGAAGGGTTTCTGCGGTCGGCGAGCGCGCTCATCCAGACATTCGGCCGGGCGGCCCGGAACGTCCATGGGAGAGTGCTCCTCTATGCCGAGGTCGTCACCAACTCGATGAAGGCGGCCATCGCCGAGACCAACCGCCGCCGCCTCCTCCAGGAGGAGTTCAACGCGGCGAACGGCATCACGCCCCAGTCCATCATCAAGTCGATCGACGAGGTCCTGACCAGCGTGTACGAGCGCGATTACTTCGATTACACGAAGATCGCCGAGGACAAGGAATTTTATCTTTCCCCCCAGAAACGAAAACAGAAGCTCGACCAGCTCGAAAAGCTCATGAGGGAAGCGGCCAAGGCCATGGAATACGAGAAGGCCGCCCAGTTGCGCGACCAGATCGCGAAGCTCAAGACCATCGAACTGGAGATCGAGCCCTAAATGGACCTCCGACGCAAGGCCGCGGCCCTTCCCAAGAAGCCCGGAATCTATTTCTTCAAGAACGGGGCGGGCGGCGTCGTCTACATCGGCAAGGCCCGTCAGCTCCGGGACAGGGTCAAATCGTATTTCCTGCCCTCCGACGACCCGAAGGTCCGCAACATCCTCGCCGAGACGGCCGACATCGACTACATCCTGACCGACTCCGAGCGCGAAGCCGCTTTCCTCGAAAACAACTTCGTCCAGCAGTATCAGCCCAAATTCAACCTCCGCCTGAAGGACGACAAGAGCTTCCCCTACCTGAAGCTGACGGTCCAGGAGTCGTTCCCCCGGATCGCCTTCAGCCGCAAGGTCGAGGCGGACGGGGCGAAATATTACGGCCCGTTCAGCCCGGCCCGCGAGGCGCGGAAGGCCATCACTCTCGTCGGCAAATACTTCCAGGTGCGAAATTGCGACGAGGCCGTGCCGGGGAAGCGGAAACGGCCTTGCCTCGAATACGACCTCAAGCAGTGCTCCGCTCCCTGCGTGGGGTTCGTCTCCGAACGGGAGTATCGGGAGGGCGTGGCCGAGGCCCGGCTGTTCCTGGAAGGCAAGACCGAACGGCTGTCCAAGGTGCTGAAAGAAAAGATGGCGCGCGCGGCCGAGCGCGAGGACTTCGAGGAGGCGGCGAGGCTGCGGGATATCGCCCGGACCCTCGAGGCGCTCCAGGTCAAGCCGACGCTCATATCGGTGCGGCTGGAGACGCAGGATATTTTTGGATACGCGCGGGAAGGCCGGGCCCAAGCCGTCTATGTCTTCTCGATGCGCAAGGGCAAGGTCCGGGAAGCGCGCGAATTCGAGTTCGAGGAGGAGCCGGAGCGGGCCGAAGCTGCCATTCTCGGGGAATTCCTGGGGGCTTTTTATCGGGATCGCCCGGTTCCACCCCGGATCCTGCTGCCGTTCTCTCCGGCGGGGAAAGAGGACCTCGCTTCAGCGCTCGCGGCGAAAGCGGGAAAGAAAGTCGAAATCGCCGTTCCGGCCCGGGGGAAAGGCCGGGTGCTGATCGCATTAGCCATGAAGAATGCCGAGATCCTCCTCCGAAAAAAACAGGAGAGCCTGGCGCCTTTGGAGGACATCCGGAAGGAGCTCGGACTCGAGCGCCTGCCCACGCGGATCGAAGGTTTCGACATCTCGCATACGGGAGGGACCGAGACCGTCGCTTCGCTGGTCTCGTTCCTGAACGGCCGGCCGGACAAAGAGGAATATCGCAAGTTCAAGATCAAGACCGTATCCGGCCCGAACGACGTGGCCAGCCTGGAGGAAGTCCTGCGCCGGCGTTATCTGCGCCTCCTCGCCGAGAAACGTCCTCTCCCCGACCTGGTGTTCGTCGACGGGGGCCTGCCCCAGCTCGGGACGGCGGAGAGAGTCCTCGAGGATTTGGGACTGGAGAAGCTCGCCCTGGCCTCGCTCGCCAAGAGAGAGGAAATCGTTTACACGCCCGGGCACCGGGAGGGCTTGAAGCTGGATCGGACTTCGCCGGCGCTCAAGCTCCTCCAGCGCGTCCGGGACGAAGCGCACCGCTTCGCGATCGGATTTCACCGGCAGAGGAGATCGAAGCGCAGCTTCACGTAAAGCGGAACACATGACGGGCAAAGAGGGCGTTGAAAAAGTGAAAAAAATGTCATTGCGAGGAGCCCTAGCGAAGCTAGGACGACGAAGCAATCTCCTCCGCAAGATCCCAAGGAGCAGCCCATGATCATCGGCGTCGGCATCGACCTCATCGAAGTCGGTCGCGTCCAAAGAGCGATCGAGCGAAATCCCCGCTTCGTCGAACGCGTCTTCACCGAGCGCGAGATCCAATATAGCGAAGGGAAGAAGTCCCGCTTCCAGCACCTGGCCGCCCGGTTCGCGGTGAAGGAGGCGTTCTACAAGGCCATTGGCCAACGGATCGCCTGGACCGACGTCGAAACGATCAATCTCCCCTCCGGCCAACCGCAGCTCGTGCTTCTAGCCAAAAATATATATGGATTCACCCAGAGCCACGTCTCGATTTCCCACATCGCGGACTACGCCACGGCGGTCGTGGTGCTGGAGAAGGAGTGAAAGATCGCTTTAATTATCGTTGCGCGCAGTTATTTTGCGCGCCTTTGCCTGCAGGCTCACTTGATTATCAAGTCGAAATCGAATCGATGAGTTGAGCGCGCGCTGCTTTCTTTGAATGGGTTTTGGCGCGGAGCGGATATTTCTCGGGATGATCGAGATTATCGACAGTCAAATCGATATCGAGTTCGGGCCAATAGAGATGAAACCCGTGCAAGAACTTGACATTAAAAATCGATCGAAGCGACATATTTTCAAAATAGGGGAATTCCGAATAAGGAAGGAAGTACTCTTTGCGGTTGATCAACATCCAGACGCCGAACGGCGTGATGTTTTCAACGCTGGCCGAAGTGCTTTTTCCAGGCCTCAACGATTTTCTTCCAATTCCATGATGGATTATAACATTGTTTCATGTTGAGCAAAAACGGAATCGCGGGGATACGCTCATGTCAGCTCTACAGCCCCCATTTTATCTAATAACGAGCGCCGTCTGGGCATAGGACACGGATTGTGTCGTCGTATCCTCGGCGTGGAGATACAACGTATATTTTCCCGGGGGAATATCGTTCAGGGAGAATTCCATGAATTCGGCGGCGAAGGTCTCCTTCTTAGTCTTGTTCAAAACGGAAAGCGTCACCGGAATCTTCCCACCCGCGGCGGAATCGATCAGATACGCTGTCCAGCGGATATCCGGCTGAGATGATTTCAAAATCCTGAAGGGTGCGACCGCAAAAAAACTGGCTGTCCCCGAAGGGATCTCTATGACCGGAGAATATCGGGTTCGGTCGTAGGAATAGAAATCCATCCAAGGTGCCGCGTTCTTCTTCGTCCCTATATCCCAAGTGGTGAAATTGCTGCCGGATATCAGCAGGAGAGGCGTATACAAACCAAATCCGCTTTCCGACTTCGTGGGAACGACGGCCCGGGCATAGGCCAGCGCGGCCTCCCCCGTCTCGAGATCGCGGATGATGAACCGGCATCGATAAGCGCCGGGCTTGAGAGGGGCCTCCGAGGAATAGAAAACGTCCATGCCCCGGTATTTCGCCAAATCGGGCTTCATCTGCTTGCGGTCGACCGGATTGTCCTGCTCATCGAATATCAGAGACACGAGCTCGATTTTCCTGTTTGAGAATTTTTCGATCACGTCGGAAGGAATTTTAGACAGCATCAGGACCCGCGCCGCGTTCTTATTTTCAAAATAGATGGCGCGCATCGGGAAGATCATAGGCGTGGGAGGTTCGATCTTTTCGGCCATGGCCAGGTCGAAGAGATGGAGATCCTTCTCGAGATCGGAATATTCTCGGAACAGCTTCGGATTGAAATATCCGGGCTGGGCCTGAATGCGATAATCGCCGGAGATCATCTCGACCTTAATCTTGTGGTACTTTCCGTCCCAGCTCTCCCTCACGGGATACCCCAGGACGTAATAATTCCGGGTCAGGTCCTGGATATCCCGGGCGATATCTGCGAAGTGGGCCACAGCGCCGATGTCCTTATACGCTTTGCCGCCGGACCGTTCGGCGACAAAGGCGAGCAGTTCTCCGCCTTTGGTTCCGCCCGGACTGAAAGGGTCCGGCGTCTCTGTGTTGATTGCAAAGAACGGTGCGTTGGATGCCGCGAATTCCCGGCTCATCTCGTCGAGGCGCTCGCGATAAGCGCGGTCATTGATCGATCCCCCTTGGGAGAAATAGAGGATATTTTTATATCCTGGAATATAACGAAGCGCCTTGGCCAGGGCGATCATCCTATCGGGGGACGGTCCGCTGCCGACGCTCTTTGCTGATCGAACGGTCACGATCCCGGAATCTACGCCGGATACGGCGATCGTCGGCGTAGAAGCGTCTCCCGTCCCACCGCTTGTTCTGCCGGGGACATCCCGGATTCTCTGGATGGCCTCGCGTACCTTGGCGTGGTCCATCGTCAGGTAGGTGTGGAGGATAATTCCCCGCATGGAGGAAGAAGAGAAGACACCGACCTCGTCCGAGGGAAGCGTCTGCGTGTCCAGGAAATGGAGGGCGGCCGTCCGGGATTTGGCGATCCCTTCAAAGTCGTTGGAATCCAAATCGATGAGGACGAAGAACTTCCGGCCCATCCGCGGAGCGGCAGTCTCGGTCGGCACGAGGGCTTCTTTTGCCGACGGTTCCGTGATGCCGGGGCGCGCCGCCGGCGCCATGTGCTTCTCGAACTCGGTGATGGCCTGAGGCTGACCGTTGTCGAACACTCGGAACGCGGATTTATCCAGATCCGTAGCAGGCTTCCCGTTTTTATCGGTGACATAGACTTGAATGAGCTTCAACGTGACCGCGACATCGTGTTGCAGGGGCTTTTGGGGCGAAACGACTTGTTGATTGGGTGTTTGCGTTGCGCCGGTAGTCGCCAGCGCGAAAAGGCCGAGACAAAAAAACGTCTGCGTTGATTTTCGCTTTTTTGTTCTCATTTGATATCCACCTCGACGGTGAAGAATTTGAAGTCTTTGTAGACCACTTCCACCTTAGATCGGACAAAGGCCCGGCCTTTGACATCAACATAAGCCTCTTCGATGTTCAAAGCGTTTGGGAATTGCATCCCGTTTTTTTCGATTTTCAACTCCGATCCCATGGTCAGCCGTGGTGTACGCAAAAATTTCTCTCCACGTTTCTCGAACAGGTCCCAATTGCCGATATGCGTTTCACGCCACTCAATCTTGATGATTTCGGCCGTCGTGGGCTCAATCCAAGCCTTGCCGTAAGAGCATCTGGCATTATCCGCACCAGCTTTTTGCTTCGCTTCAACGACAATAAGCTGGATCTTATTGATTTTCTCGATCCCGGCGATCGAATAGTCATAGTCCGGCTGATTCCGCTCGGCGAATATCGATATCGGCGCAAGCAGAGCGTTGCCGAATACTAAACTTAATGTATGCAGCTCAGCGTTCGGAACATTCTTTTTCTTTCCATTCTCCTCGAGAAGAATTCTTTTTTCGCGTATTTTCCCTCCTTGATGTATACATTGATAATCGTAAGAAAAAGTATTTCTTATTTTTTTGGGTTGCCCGGCTTCGTAGGGCTTTAGCACGTCAAGGAGAGGATCGATCGTTTCCTTGATCTCCTCGAGACATGTAAAATCGAAAATGACGTTCTCGAGCTTGCGGCAGTATTCGGCCGTCGCTTTCAAGATGACGCTCAAATCGGGCTTGACGAGGGTATTCCCCTGGCGCGCTGAGGCCGACGCAATGCCCACGATTTGCGAAGAGAGCATTATCCCCGAGAGCAAAAACGCCGAATCGATTCTAGACAATCGTCTTTTAAAACGCATCACCCCTCCTGGAAAATAAATCCCTTCCGTAAAAGCCGCAGCACGAAATGTGCCAAAAGGCGATTGAATTGTTATGGGGAGAGCTCTATATTCTAATTGCTTGATGTCCCTTTTGGGTGATATCTGACCGTTAATAAGGCTAAACGGTTTGTAAACTATCTTCGCAATCCGAGCGCCAGAGCCTGAATTTGCGGAGTAGCAAGGCGGCGCGGAAGGGATTCTATTCGGGGCATTTCCTCCATCCTGAGAAAACTGAAGTCTATGGCACATCATGGGATTTATTTGATTATCTCGTATTGCGTCTCGGCAGAGAAAAATTTATATTTGCTGTAGGCTATCTCAGATTTATATTTTAGGACGTTACGGGCTGGTCTTGGATATTCCACTTTCACATCCGTTCGCTCCGGATAAAGAACCCCGTTTTTCTCCGTCTTATATTCATGGATTATCAGAAATTCCGGCCTGATATTCAGGGTGACCGAATCCGCCAATACGTCATCATAGCCATCGACGGGCACTCCTCGCATCTCGCTTCGAAGAATCTGATAATTTTCCTTTGTCGCCCATATCTTGGCGGACTGAACGCCGCTATTCACGCCTGATCGCGGGAGGGCCTCGATAACATACGCTTTTTTCCCCTTGATCTTATCCTCTCCGAGAAGCCGGAAGGCAAACTGAGATCGTTGTTCCGGGCTGAAAATCCTAAGGGAATCAAGAAATGGGTTGAGGATAGAGAAGCGCTTCTCATTCAATAGTTTCGTCCAATCGGACATTTTCCGGCCATTTTCCTTGAGCAGTATCCTTCTTTCATCCACTTGGCCTTCCGTTCTTCGAAGCTGATAGTCACAAACATATCTGTTGATTTCTATATGAGCGGGATCCATGATTTGCACGGGAATTCCCAATATAGAATTTTCCGATAATCGCTCACGGTAGCGGTAGGATTTCATTTCCCAATGCGAAATCTCTGATTTAAGTCGATAACGCGTTTCTGAGATTGACTCCTCACAGGCGAATAAGAGGCCCATCTCCATCAACTTCCGGCTATATTTAGCGCACCCATCGATGATTCGTCCGAGTTCTCCTTGGAAAATATCTTCCAGCGGGGAAAGGCCCTTTTCGTAAAGTCGCGAATCAAATCGGATCGAGTAATCAAATGCAGCGCGTATTGGCTTATTCTTCTTAACGATTGGTTCAAACGTCCATTGCATGACGGACTGGACGGCGGAATAGTCTGAATACGGATGAAGGTGGCCCATCACATCTACGCTTTCCACTTTCCCTTTTTCATCGATCGTTACGCGCAATCTGACATCGCCACTTACTCCCCTCTGACGCAATTCGTCCGGAAAAGGTAGCGGGGCCATTATCACCGGCCGTGGGGCTTCGAACAATTCGGCTTCGCGAGGATGTTCGATCTTCGTCTCAGCCGGCATGTCTAATCCTTTCCCGGCCTTGGTCGCAAGAAGCGCCATGAAATAGGTTTCGCCCTTATAAGGGATGCCGACGACTATCGGGTCCCCTGTCAGAACCAAAAGATCTTTATCTATGATCTTATCCATCTTGCTTTCGTCAATTGTCGCCAAATAGGCGTCCTGAGCCGACAGGTTTTCGGATTTGAATTCGCGAATGACTCCTTCTCGGCTTTTCGAAATGACGGCCCGAAGATCCAACTGAGGGGGCGAGAATTGTTTCCGAAACAAATCGATTCTAAATGCGAGTTTATTCTTTATGATCGCGCTGCCGATACTCGGGCGGATCCCCTCCCATTGTCTCTTGAACAACCACAGATCATCCAGTGTCTTTAAGCTCTTAATTTCCACAAGAGCATTAATAATACCTTCTTTAAATTCTTCTTCAGATCGGCCGATCAATGATTTCAGAGCAGCAAGCTCGGGATGCGTGAACGAGGACAGGATCTCGATCTTATCAGAGTCGATGGCGCCCTCAATTTGTACTCCTTTGAATAGCCAAACGCGGATATCTACGTTTTCCTGCGACAGGCCGAGAGGAACGATATTGAAAATGAAAAGAATAATTATGAGAAAATGCGCAAGCAACTTGACATATTTGGGATTGCTCATCTTCTAACATCCTTGCCATTCGGGTTCTTGCCTTCTACCCGCCGCTCCGTCAGCTCCCGGAACGACGTGACCGCTAGGCTTGGCCAGATCCAACCGCCTTCGCCTTTCGGTAGGCCTGGAACCTGAAAAGCCGTCTTCACGTCTTCCAGCGACTTCTTCCCGTCGACCATGGCAAGGACCTTCGCTTGCATCTCCTCGAGCGACCGGAGAGTCTCCTTAATCTCCTCCCGCCCGATGGGATCCGCATGGCCGGGTATGAACGTCCGGATCTCTGGATTCGCGGCGAGGAGCATACTCAGCGCCGTGACGAGCCCGAAGGAATATCCCCCTTTATAGCTTTGGACGAGCGGTTCGTGATGGACGAAGACGAGATCGCCGATGAAGGCTGTTCCCCGCGCGGGGAATAGCACGGCGACGTCGCCGCCCGTATGGGCCGGGCCGCAGGCGATGAGTTCGACGGTCTCCGCACCGAATCGGATCGTCATTCGTCCGTCGAACGCGATTCCCGGATGGAATTCCGGGAGGGCCTTAGCCGTCGCCTCCGATGAATAGAGGCCCGACGGCGCATTCATCTCCAGAACCGTCCACATTCCGTTCGCCAGCTCCTGTCGGCACTTCACACTGCAGATGATCTCGGCCGCTCCGGGGTAAGCTTCATATCCGTTGAAGCAGTCCGAATCGCTGTGAGTGAAAACGACCTTGGTGATGGGCTTTGCCGTAATCTTGCGAATTTCCTTGACGACTTTTTTCGATGCGCTGTAAGTCGCCTTGGAATCGATCACCAGCACGCCTTCGTCCCCAATGAAAAAACCCACGTTGACGCCCCATTCGCCCTTGGCCAGATAGAGGCCGCCGCCAAGACTTGCGATTTCCAGGGCGGGCGGCTCGTTTCTCGTAAAATAGTTGAAGATCTGTTGGGCATCCGCGGCCGGTCGGCCAAAGGAGGCGAGGGCGGCCGCGCCCAGCGCGATCCCAAGGAAGACGTAGACGCGCCTCATCTGATCACCCGACTATCGGTATCCACGTTGAAGAATCTGTACTGCTCGTAGGTCAGCTCCATTTTCAACTTGAGCATCTTTCCCATAAAAGGACTGTTGGAGCGCGGGTACTCCACGCGGACCGATGTCTTACTAGGAAACATCACTCCATTCTTCTCTGAGAGATAGACGTGCCTTGTCGTAAAGACAGGGCTCGTGTTGAACCGCGTGGCGTCTTGGAGAACGTCGTCGAAGCCTTTGAGCGGTACTCCTTCGACTTCACTCTGCAGGATTTTGGAGGTTTGCTGATCCACCCAGATCTTCGCGTATTGGACGCTCCGGGCTTCGCCGTATCGGGGCATGGCCTCGAGCACGTACGCTTTTCGGCCCTTGAATCTTTCCTCGTCGGAAATTCTATAGCGATAAAGCGGCTGATAATCTTGACGCAGGAAATTCACGGAGGCCATAAGTGGGATCAGAGCCGAATAGGTCTCCCCCTCCCAGAGCCGAGTTCGATCGGGCAGCGCCCGGCCGTTGTCGCGCAGGAGAATCCGCCGCTGGTCGATTTGATCGGCGTTTTTTACGAACAGGTAGTCGGAAATAAAAACGTTTTTTTCGGCTCTTTGGGGATCGAACGCCGGGATAAAGTAATCTGAGACAATCTGTCCACTTCCCCGACTTATGGCCAGAACTTCGCTCCAGTGCGTGTCGGACCCGAACCGATAATGGGTTTCCTCAATCGTTTCCTCGCAGATGAAATTCCGGGCGGAGTCGATCACTTTCCGGCAATACTCCGCGCACCGCTCGAGGATCAGACGGAGCTTTGGCTCATAGCCCATCTCGGACGCCTGCTCTTTCCCGTACTGCGTCAGGCTCTGCGTTTCGGCCTGGCGATAGGCTTCCCTTGTGAAATTAACGATGACCGTGGAATAGACCGGGATCGGTTTCCCGTTCAAAATAACGGGAACATAGGTCCACTGGCGGAGCGCTTGGACGGCCGTGTAATCCAGATACGGGTGGAGGGATTTCAATATTTTAGCGCCTCGGACGATTCCCTCTTCGTCGATGGCGATTTGGAGCTCGACAGCGCCTTCAATCCCCGCTCGCCTCAACTCTTCGGGATAGAACGGCAGGACTTGGCGGATCGCTTTGGGCGGCTCCAGAAGATTCTCGGGAGCTGACGGATTCGCCTTTCTCGGATCGGAGATATCTTTGCCCGACGTCACATCCATGAAATGAACGGCCAGAAAATAAGAGCCCGTCCCGACGGGGATTTCGAAGACGGCGGGATCGCCGAGATCGAATATCCCCTCTCGATCCATGAGCTTTGCCCATTGATCCACGTCGTCCCCAGTCAGGATTTTCGCCATCTCCACGGCCAAGGCTCTTCCCGACAGAAGGATTTCCCTGGTTTTGAAGAGGATCATCCGAACGGACAACCGCTGCGGTGCAAGCCGATGAAGCTCGAATCCGAATCGGAATGCGGTCCTCTCGAGCTTTATGGTATCGCTCAGATCGGGTTCACCGTCGTTCCATTTTTTTACGAACGAAAACAGGACATCGGCCGACTTCAGGTCCGCGGCGTCCATCAGGGCCTCCACGACCGCCGCTTTGAAAGACGATTCGGAAACGGCCGCCGCTTTTTTAAGCGAAGCCAGCGCGGGATGATCCGCCGCCGTCAACGGCAGGTTTTGCCGGATCCCCGTCGCCGCTTCCGTGCGCGTTCCCTGAAGGAGCAGGATCCGGATCACCACTTCATTGGCGGAAAGAAAAATCGGCCCCCAGAGACAAAAACCGATCATCAGCCCTATTGGCCCACGCCAATCCCTAGGCCGCTTGCCCTTTCCGGACATCACCCGTAGGAGACACCGGACGTGCGATCTCATTTTCGCTTCGCCTCATCCCGCGCTGTGCCGGACTTGTCTTTTTTACTCTCCGCGCTTCCCGCCGATGTCCCCGATACGGGCAATTTGAAATCGACCGACATGAAAAAGGACGAGGCGGACGGCTTGTCCTTTTCGAGGAAGGGATTGAACGTCCATTGACGCAGGGCTTCGAGCGCGGACCGGTCGAGGTCGGGATCGGCTTTTTGCCAAACGCGGACGGATATCACTTTCCCCGATTCATCCGTCTGGACGAAAAGCGTGACCAGGCCTTCGATTCCTTTTTGCACGCAATTCCCGGGATAGAGAGGCGTCACTTGGACGCGGGGTTTGGGAGGGACGTACGAATCGGCCGCCATGGAGGCCGTCTCTTCGGGAGCGACCTTGATCGGCTTGTCGCGGAGGGGATCCTCGTCCTGACGCTTCACCTGGACCGAGAGGAAGAACGCATGCCCGTTGACCGGAAAGCCGAAAACGACGGAATCGTCCAGGCGGGTGGCGATCTCGGAATTCAGGATCTTTTCTCCGGCGCCCCAGGCCGATTCGATTTTTGTGGATTCCGTAAGCGATGCGATCCGCTGTTTCCCGATCCATGTTTCATGATATTGGGAAAGGTCCGGGAGTCCCTGATGGCGCCAGACTTCGACTCTCAGGGCCAGTTTCGAGCCTTCCCGCTTTTGAGGATAATAGGAAATCGCATAGAGCATCCCGTCGAGGACGATCGCTTCATTCAGGACATCCTTCTTTCCGTCCCAGACGATCCGGCCCGAAGTCAGATAATCGACGTGGTTCAGCCTGTACACTCCGGAGAGTTCCGCCCTCATCGCCGAGACGTAAGTCAGATTGGCCTCCGCCGCGTAGGAAGCTCGCGGGGCGGGCAGGAAGACGGGATCGGAAAAGGAAGTGACGATCACGGCCGGCGCGGACGGAGCTGCGTTTTCGGCCGTCAACGCCCGGAAAAAGCGCGATTCGATGACCCAATCCTCGCCGGCCCAGGCGGCCGAGCCGGCGAAAAACAGGATTCCCGCAAACGCCAAAATCGTTTTTTTTGAATTTCTCATGTCATCCCCCGATGTCCTTTGACGGAGCGATCCAGATAAACGAGGCCTTCGGCGTCTGATAGATGTAGGGCTTGGCCGGCTTTCCCTTGAGCTCAACCGAGATCACCTGGACGCGCGGAGCCGAATCCGCTTGGGTTTCGCGCACCGAGGCCCCGACACCAGCGGACTGGTCATGATGTGGCCTGAAAAGAAAGAAGCCGGACAGCCCCATAAGCACAAGAACCGCCCCGGCCGTTATTCCCCACAAAAGATATCGGAGCCGGGACGGCCGCTCATCCGAAGGGCGCCGCCGGCCGGAGAGGACCCATGGCGGCAGGCCCCTCGTTCTCCCTACCGGATCGCGGGCTTCGCCCCCCGTAAGGGAAGGAACGCCGCCTCGATAGTGGAGCCCCTGGAGCGAAGCTGAATCCCGGACGAGACCCGCCCATGTTTTTTCATCCTGAAAAAATCGCCGGCATTTCTCGCAGCGGTGGAGATGCCGTCGGACCCGCTCGAGGGCTGAAGCCGAAATCGCCTCGTCGAGGATGTCGTACATTAGCGTCCGGCATTTTTTACACGTCATAGGATTTCTCCTTTTCCGGACCAGGACCGGCGCCGGGATTCCAGAGAAGACATTTCTTCAATTTTCGAGTGGCATGAAACAGCCGGGATTTCACCGTCCCGCTCGACACGCCCAGGATCTCGGAGATTTCCCGGATCTTAAGGCCTTCGCCGTAGCGGAGATGGATGATTTCGCGGTGCTTGGGGGGCAAGCCGCCGATTAAATCATCCAAGCCGGGATTCTCCATGCTCTCGGCTCCGAGGACGGCGGCATTGGGATTGAGCCATGTCGCGCGATTATCCGATAGCATGGAGGAAAATCGTCTATCCCGCCGGTTCCGGTTGAGAAAGACATTCCTGAGAATGCCGTATAGCCAGCAATAGACCGATGAATCGCCGTTAAAATTTTGGAGGCAGAGGAACGCCTGACAAAACGCATCGTGGACCAGATCCTGGGCCTCGGGTTCGTTCCGGCAGAGGAAAAAGGCCCCTCTCAGGAGGCGATCCGCATGAGTTTCGACCATTTTTTGCAAGGCCGCCGGGTCTTTTTCCCTGAGGAGACGGCAGAAAGCGGCATTGTCTTCGATCATGGCCCCTTCTATTACTTAAGTAACATATCGGGCCCAAAAGGTTCAATCTCGTCACCGAGAATTAAGGGGTTGAGTTGACTGTCACCAAAATTAGAGCAGGAAACGGATCAGGACGCTCAGGACGATCGCGATCGTGACGCTCAACGCCGCGGAGATAAAGGCGATCTTGCGGCCGACCTCCCTCCACAAAACGGCGAACGTCGAGAGGCAGGGAATGAAGAGGCTGACGAAAACCGTGAAAACCACGATCTGGTGGGTCGTAATAACGGTCAGGAGTTGCTGATAGCCGACGCCTAGCGCCTGAAGCATTATCAGCAGCGATAGTTCCTTCCGCAGGAACCCGAAGACGAGCGTCACGCCGAGCGCCGCCGGCAGTCCGAGCGCTCCCACGACGAGCGGCGAAAGGGCCTTGTTGATGACCGCATCGCCGTGCAGAGCTTGGATCAAGCCGAGGACAACGCTCCCCCCGATCAACAAAGGCCAGGCGAACAGAGCGAACGCCTTGAGCTGGAACCAGATCTTCAAAGCGATGCTTTTCAGCGATGGAATTTTCAGCGACGGGATTTCAAGGATGAGTCCGGGCGACTCGGTTTTGAAGAACAAGCTGAGGACGCGGCCGAGGACCGCGACCAGAACGATGTTGGCCGCATAGAATCCCAGGGCCCACCACGGCCCCAAATAAACTGCGACCAGGGCGAGGATGATCGTCGTCCGGGCCGAGCAGGGAATGAACGGGATCAGGAGGGAGGTCAGGACGCGGTCGCGCCGCGACTCCAAAATTCGCGTGGAAACGATGGCCGGCACGTTGCAGCCGAATCCGAGGATGAAAGGCGACACGGATTTGCCGTGAAGGCCGATCCGATGCATGAAGGCATCGAGCAGGAACCCGGCGCGGGCCAGATAGCCCACGTCCTCGAGCAGCGCCATCAGAAACAGGAGCGGGATGAAATACGGGAGCACGATCGCGATACCCCCCCCGATGCCCGACAGCAACCCGTCGGCCAGGTGGAAAAGTAGGCCGCTCCCGAATTCGGCCGCGAGCGCGGACTTCAAGCCGGCGAACGGCTTGAGGAGCAGCGTCTCGAGCGGCCCTCCGATCTTGAAGATGGCGAAGAAAAACCCGAGCAAAACCAAAATGAGAACGGGATACCCCCAAACGGGATGCATGAGGACGTCGTCCAGCCGTTCGCTCCAGCTCCGTTTGGTCCGGCCCTGGACCCGGCTCGACTGTTCAAAGAGCTTCTGGGACAGATGGTGCCGCTCTGCGGCGATGACCTCGTAAGCCGGCAGTCCGCGGCGCGCGGCCAGGTCCTCCCGAACCCCATCGAGGACGGCTTTCAGATCGGGATGGATATCCTCCAGGAACTCGCTGCAGAACAGGTGTCCCGATTCGATCATCTGGATGGCGGTGAAGCGCGTATTGGCGATGCACGGGAACTCGGCCGGGAGGCTCGTCATGAGCTTCTCCACTCCCGCTTCGACGACGGCCGACCAGCGCGGAGGCTCACCTCGACATGGCGATTCGAGGCAGTGGAAGGCAGCCTCGAGCAGCTCTTTGACGCCCCGGCCGTGGGCAGCGACCGTCGGAACGACGGGAACGCCGAGAAGATCCGAAAGCTTGGCCGCGTCGACCGTGATCCCCTTTTTCTCCGCCAGATCTGTCATGTTGAGCGCCACGACCATGGGCATGCCCATTTCGAGGAGCTCGAGCGTCAGCTCCAGGCTCCGGCCGAGAATCGACGCATCCACGACGTTGACGATGATGTCCGGCCGTTCCAGGAAGAGATGCCGGAGGGCCACCTTCTCGGCCGGGTCGGAGGGATGGAGCGAGTACGTACCCGGCAAATCGACCACGTTCAGCAGCCGGCCGTCGATGTTGACCAGACTGTGCGTGTGCTTGACCGTCGTCCCCGGAAAGTTGGACGTCTGGGCCTTGTGGCCGGCGACGGAATTGAAGAGCGTGCTTTTCCCGCAGTTGGGTTGGCCGATGAAGATGAGAAGCGGCGCGTCAGGCTTGGCCATCGGCGACCTCGACCACGATCTTCTGGGCGATGCCGCGGCCGACCGCGGCCGTGACGCCCGTCCGCCGGTTCCGGATCAGGACCGGGCCGCGGAGGATCCCCTTGGCCTGAAGCTCGATGTCGTCGCCGATGTTGAATCCCAGGGCGAACAGCCGCCGCCGGACGGACTCCCCCCCGGAGATATCCACGATCCGCAGGGCCGAACCCTGCGGCGATTGGACTATACTCGTCGTCATTCAGAACCTTTGGGGAGACATCCCGCCGCCCTCACCCCGCTCCCATGGCAGGCTTTTCGGTAATTGCGAATAATTCTCAAAATTAATATTACGCCTCTCCCCTTAAAAAGTCAACTCGGAGGGAAGGCCCCCTTTGTGATAAGATAATTACCTCAAGGAGGTTTCATGAAACATCTGAAGATCAAACTTTTCATTTTTCTCCTGGCCGTGACCTTTCTCATCCCCGCCCACGCGGACGAGGGCTTGTGGCTGTTCAACATGCCGCCCTCCTCCATCCTCAAGGCCAAGTACAACTTCACGGTCACGCCCGAATGGCTGCAGCACATCCAGCTCTCATCCATCCGCTTCGGCGGCGCGTCGGGCTCGTTCGTCTCCCCTGACGGCCTGGTCCTTACGAACCACCACGTCGGGCAGGGCGCCATCCAGAACCTGAGCACCAAAGACCGCGATCTGATGAAGACCGGATTCTATGCGCGGACGAAGGCCGAAGAGCTCAAGGCGCCCGGCATGGAGCTCATGGTCCTCCAGGAGATCGAGGACGTGACGGCCAAGTTGACGGGGACGGAGAAGCCCGATATGACGCCCGCCCAGGCCGCCGAGGCCCGTGGCCGGGCCATCGCCGCGATCGAGAAGGAGAGCACGGAAAAGACCGGCCTCCGCTCGACGGTCGTCAACCTCTACTCCGGCGGGATGTATCATCTCTACCGCTATAAAGTTTACAACGACGTCCGGCTGGTCTTCGCCCCGGAATACGCCGTCGCCTTTTTCGGCGGCGATCCCGATAACTTCACGTATCCCCGCTACGACTTCGACATCACCCTGTTCCGGATCTACGAAAACGACAAGCCAATCAGCTCCAAGCACTTCCTCAAATGGAATACGGCCGGCCTGAAGGAAGGCGATCTGATTTTCGCCTCCGGCCATCCCGGCTCGACGGGCCGGCTCCTGACCATGACCCAGATGGAGTTTCTGCGCGACGTGAGCTATCCGTTCACGATCGCGAACTACCAACGCCGCCGCGCCCTGCTCCAGGAATACGGAAAGCGCGGGCCCGAATACGCCCGCCAGGCCCAGGGGACGCTGTTCGGGATCGAAAACAGCCTCAAGGCCACGATCGGCTACCAGTCCGGCCTCCTGGATAAGAAGCTCATGGAGAAAAAGCTGAAGGAAGAGCAGGCCTTCCGCGGGGCCGTCCGCAAGGACCCCGCCCTGGACAATGAATTCGGCAAGGCCTGGGACGAACTCGCCCAGGCCGAACAGAAATACGCCGCGATCTTCAAGGCCTACCGCTTCTTCGAGGGTGCGGCCGGCTTCACGACGGGCTACTTCTCGACGGCCCGGACGCTCGTCCGCCTGGCCCTGGAGCGGACCAAGCCGAACGACGAACGGCTCCGGGAGTATCGCGACGCGGCCTTGCCCTCGCTCACCCGCCGGCTGCTGGCCGTGACGCCGACCTACGACGAGCTCGATGTCTTCAACTTCACCGACTCGCTCATCCAGCTCCAGAAGGAATTCGGGCAGATGCTCGAGGTGAAATGGCTGTTCCAGGGACGCCTCGCCGAGGACGTCGCCAAGGACCTCATCGCCGGATCGAAGCTCAAGGACGTCGAAGTCCGGAAGAAATATCTGGACGGCGGCCTCGACGCGATCTACGCCTCCGACGACCCGATGATCAAGCTCGCCCTGCTGGTCGATCCGATGTCCCGCGGGCTGCGGAAGCGATACGAAACCGAGGTCGAGTCCGTCGAGGCCAGGAACGGGACGCTCATCGCCCGGGCCTTGTTCAAGACCAAAGGCGCGTCCATCCCGCCCGATGCCACCTCCACCCTGCGGCTCAGCTTCGGGGCGGTGAAAACGTTCGTGGAGAACGGCCAGAAGATCCCCATCACCACGAACTTCAAGGGCATGTTCGACAAATCGGCCAAGAACGGGAACAAGCCCCCCTACGAGCTCCCGCCCAGCTTCCTGGCGGCCAAAGCCAAGATCGACCTCAATACCCCCCTGAACTTCATCGCCACCTGCGACTCCATCGGGGGCAACTCCGGCTCGCCCGTCGTCAACCGCAAAGGCGAGTTCTCCGGCGTCCTGTTCGACGGCAACATTCAATCGCTCCCCGCCCGGTTCGTCTATTCCGACGATCAGAACCGGTCGGTCATGGTCCACAGCCAGGGCATCATCGAAGCGCTGACGAAAATCTACAACGCCAAGCCCCTCGTGGACGAATTGTTGGGGAAGAAGTAAGAGAGAAAGGCGGGGGAAGATTTTTTTGCCGCGCCTAAGCGATCCGGCGGGCGCGGAGGGCGGCCAGGCCGGCCAGGAGCACCAGGAAGTTCAGGGCGATGAGGGAGTGGTGCGTGTAAAAGCGGAATAGCACCGTCCCCAGGACTTCGCGCAGCGTCGCGCCGATAACGACGAGATCGAAGGCTAGGACGTATTTCCAGATTTGGGGGATATCCGTCCATCGGCCCAGCACCAGGAGGACGGCCGGAAGGGCGTACAGATAGTTGTAGTACCAGCCCAGGGGCGAGAAAAACGGGATCAGAACCATCAGGAACGACGCCTCGAGAACCTCCGGGGCCGAAATTGATGACGTCCGCCCCGCCCGCATCATCCAGAGGAAGCCGGCGGCTGCGGCCAGCCCGGCTAAAAGCCAGATGATCTTGGCCGCGCCCGGCTGATCGCCCGGCAGGAGTTTCCAGACGAAGGCATAGAGCGAGCCATTGTCGCCGACGGCCATGAGGCCCGGGGTGGACTTGGAGAGCGTGGAGAACCATTCCTGGAGGACGACGATATTGCCCCGTGCTCCGAAGCTCACGATGGGCAGGGCCAGGCCGGCGGCCAGCACCCCGGCGCCCCAGCCGAGGAGTTTCCCTCGCTTCTTCAGGATGAAATAGGGCAGGAATATCAGGGCATACGGCTTGAAGACGAGCGAAGCGGCCCAGGCGGCGCCCGCCCATCCGTCCTTCTTTTTCAGAAAGGCGGCGATCATCGCCATCAAAAGGAAAATGATCAGGATGTTGACCTGGCCGAGCTCGATTTCCCGGCCGATCAGCTTCGCCAGGACGGCGAAACCCAGACCGACCACGAACCAGGGCCCTTTTTTCCTTTGCGGCAGGATCCGATAGCCGATCCAGAACCCGCCGAAGAGGAGAATGAGTTCGAGGTAATACCAGACGACCTTGGCCGCCGGATACGGGAGGAGGGCCAGCCCGGAATAGAACAAGGCCGAAACCGGAGCGTACTTGTATTGAAGGTGGCCGTCCGAGACCCGGTAGAGGGTCTCCCCCGCCAGGATCCTCTGGCCGTTCCGGTAGCAGACCCCGAAATCGCTCATGTCGCGCTTGACGAAGCCGAGATAGACGACATAAAACGCGATCGCGAGAAGGAGTGCGGCGCCGATCCGGATCGCGCGCTTTTTCCAGGGAGAGGGTTGATTTTCCGTCATCTTGGAATTGTCCGCCTTCAACCTATTAGAATTTTTTATCGAAGTCAATTCGGGATTTTTCATCTAGGTCATGGGGCTCGGGGGTAGAG